>JADMIO010904337.1_pt1 | contig 83281 bp, 71 predicted proteins | sample 8958161 | NCBI WGS metagenome assembly JADMIO01 (sample SAMN16585339, study PRJNA669376) | soil metagenome | isolation source: Crop rotation soil | place: USA: Cullars Rotation, Alabama | collected 2011
GCCGCGACTTCAAGTCACGTGAATTCCAAGCTTCGGATCCCACTGTGCTGGAAAGACAAAGAGCGGGTTTGACCAAAAGTATCGCGACACATAAAACTCATCCGGGTCGACACTAATGCCGCCTGCGCGGCCAAATTCAAGCTTTACATCGTGGTCGGCGCATGAATAGACGACAGGGTGCCGATGCGAAGTACCAAGCCACTGGCCATCATCACTAAAAGAGATTCCACTGACCGAGTCATGGCACACTCCTATTGTGTGTTTTTCCCATTCATTCCAATAATAATCCCAATCTTCATCCGATAAATCATCAGGCATATCCATGGGTATTCCCGAGGAAAACCGGTGTTTCCCCACGTCAAAAAATCTGAGCCCGACTGAGCCTTGATCAGACCCAGCTACAACAAATGCGTCCCCCTCCGGAAGAAACTTAATACCAAATATTTCATCGTATCCGGGCAAACGATTTTCTATCTCTCTATCGTAGATCACGTAAACAAATCCCTGTGACACGATCACTAATCTGTGTCCGTCGGGGGAAATACCGATGTGAGGATGAGCCACGCAATCGTAAAACTGAAATAGCAGCTCGCCGCTTAACAAATCACGTATTTGGACTAGGCCCAATGACGATTGGTGCTCTTGATTACCGGCAAAAATCATGCTTTTCTTGTCGGGGTGGCTCAATACTTCGGTGATACCACTAAAACTGGATGTAACGATTTGTTGAAGATCATCAAAATCGCAGCCGGTTGATAAAAACACCTGCCGTTCCACACCAGGCCGCGAATAGGTGAAAAGAACCCGATCTTCTCCTGGGATGAAGTGCAGAGAACTGATATGGCCGGGGAAGGCGTATTCCTTGATCAATTTCATCAGATTGTCGTTACTCGCCCCAGCAGCAACCAAATTCTCATTTGTTGTCGCCACTCTGGTCTATGCCAGTTGGTCAACAATCCTGGCGTCATCATATCGAGCGACCTGCAACACCGCCATGAACTCGTCAAACGAATTGGCTACATGCGTAAGAATTTTCTCATCGCTTAGCCAATGGTAGACACATCCCCGCGATTCACCGGAAATTGCCAAACACACTAAATTGTTGCCTTCATCAGCACCTATTGGCAGCAAATGCTTTGGCACACCCCAGTCGTCGGTGTAATTTGTGTAAGCCCAAATCAAATCCCGCGGACTGGGCGGAGCCCAGCCGTAGAAAAAATCCATATACTTATGTTGTATTTCGCCGGAATTGAGTTCTACAGGGAACATGCCGCTTTCCCACATCATACATCCCCCATATTTCCGGTAGAATTCGGCATAATCGCTCGGTAGTGACTGGCCGATAATGCCTTCCACCGCTGCAACTTCCTCATCCGATTGCACGCGAGGACTGCCATCGGCATTTTTTATAGAGGCTCCTGCGCCCACTTCTTCCATCTTTCGGGCATATTTATTCATAACTTTTCCTCCATGAAATGCATCCCATCGATACAAACTTGAAGTTGCTTTGCGGCACAGTCAGAGGATTTGTGATCGGCCCACCACAACGCGTCGTTCTGATGAGACTGATGCTCGATATTTCCCAAAACCAGGAGCAGCCGAGCAAATTCTCCGCGTGCATTGAGTATGGAGGTAAGAAAGTCTTTCATTTTCGCCAGGGTCCACCCATGCAGCTCGTCGTCCTCCGACCAACCGTCTTCAACGATAGCTGCAATCCTCGACCACAATGGCAATCTCGTTGGGCCGATAGTTATTGAGCCGGTGACACGCTCGTCATGCACAACCAACCCCGGATAAAGAGCGTCGCTCTGCTCGCCGGGAAACCGCAGTATGGCGGAGAAAGGGCTATTCGGTTGAAATGGTCTGGCCATAGGGCTTAAGCATTTCAGACACAGTTCCAATTGTTCGTGCAAATTTTCGAAAGCAACCTCCTTATGCCCTGTGGCAGCACTATTTCCGGTTTTTCCGTTATAGGTCGCTAAAGTCAAAATCAGACGTCCAAATTCACCTCTTAGATTTAATAAATGATAAAGAAAATCTTGCACCTTCTCACCAAGAAAATCGCCGCCTGCACCCAACTTGTAATGCTGTTGAGCACCGCTCCAACCGCGTTCGACTGCATGTTCCGTGACGGCAAACATGGGTATCGTTTGGCCGTCACCACACACCGCAATGACTCCATCGGCAATTGTCAGATTTGGACAAAAGTTGGTCATATGTATCACATCGCCCGACCGTGGAGCAAACTCTCCAGGGCAGCGGTACAGCCACTCGGCTTTATGCGAAGTCCTCGCCTTAAATGGTAACTGTGCATGAGCGGAATGCTACACGGCTCTTTCCATGGAGTCTTCGTTGATCCGCTCGATTACAATATCCGACAAACCTACCGGCGGTGACAAAAAAGTATCGCTCAAATGGATGTGCAAATAGTTCTCAGGATCGATTACGGTCGCCAGGTGCGCCAAGCGATTTTGGAGCGACTTCAACTCCATGGCGCTAATGAGAATGTGTGCGCCGTTGTCGCTTCCAGTTATGAAATATTCATCGTGGTCGCTCAATTCAAACTCCAGCGAGCAGCCACCAATAATCACTTGCAACTTCCGGCTATCGTCCCCAATTCGACTAAGCGCATCTGAAAATCTCGCGATTTGACGCGGGCTAATTTCGATGATGTGCAAAGCATCTCCGGAAAATACATCTCGCACATGGTAATAGCCAGATAAATTGACAGTCATAATGCCTATGCCTTGCCTTAACTGATGCGCACCAAACCCGTCTCGACCTGGACTGGGGATAAGCGAAACGATAGAGTAACTCCATAGTCTGTCGCACCGAAGCTTCGATATTTATTGGCGGCCACACCAACGCGGCCGGCACAACAGAAATGGCTACGACTATCTACTCAGCTTGCGGCAGTTTCAGTAGCGCTACGCCCGATGCCACGCCAAAGTTCGCGCGATCGCTTCATCGAGGAGTATCGACACCTTGAGGCCAAGCTCGGTTTCCGCGCGCTCTACCGACGGCACATAACACGCAGGCGCATGCTTGGGATCGGCTTCTCGTGCGACTACGACTGCCTGCGGCGCGGCGGCATGGACCGCCACTTTGCGCGCCACTTCCGTCAGCGGGTAAGCATCACTCGAGCCGACGTTATAAGCCCGACCAGGCGTCCCCTTTAATAAGATCGTCCACAGCCAGATCGTTAGGTCGGCGGCGTAGAGATAGGAGCGAACCGGGGTGCCATCGCCCGACAGCTTAATTGGCTGCTCCGCCAACACATCGCGCATAAAATTGCCGATGGCAAAATGCTCATCGAGCGGCAAGAGCGGCCCCACGAAAGCGAAGCCGCGCGCCACCATCACCGGCAAGCCATACTGCCGTCCGTAGCTCGCCCCCAGCGATTCCGCGAAGCGCTTGCCCTGTGCATAGGCCGCCCGCGCATCGAGCGGATCTGGCGCGCCTCTGTATTCCTCGCCCACATGCGTCAGTTCCGCAGGTTGCGGGCCGTAAATTGCGCCCGAACTCGCCAACAGCACCGACGCCCCGCACTGGCGCGCAAGGTCGAGAACGCGGCGCGTCCCCTCGACAATGATTTCCAGCGTTTCCGCCGGCGCATCGCTGTGCAGCTTGGGCCGGGCATCGGTCGCGGCATGAATAACATGCGAGAAACGCTCAGCGGGAAAAGCGAAATCGCGCACATCGCCCGCCATCAGCCGCAGAGCCGCATCTTCGGCCAGATGCGGCGCTCTCGCGGCGAAAGCAGCCGGGTCGCGCGTCAGCACGGTGACGCGGGCATCGAGATCGAGCTGCAGGTTGGCGTGCAGCAAGCTTTCCAGCAGCCAACAGCCGTAGAATCCGGTGCCGCCGGTCAGAAACAGATGCCCGCCGCGCAGCTTCTCCCACAGCGGCTGGGTGTGTTCCAGGATATGGTCGAGATCGGCGGCCGGGAGACGCCGGGTGGGGGCAGCCATGAGCGCAAGAGTTACAAGCCGGGCAAGCTGTGCATCGTCTCAATCATGAACTGAATCTGCGCTTCCGAGAGTCCAGGATAAACGCCGATCCAAAAGACCTGGTTCATCACGATATCGGCATTGCGCAGATCGCCCACGACGCGATAGTTCGTGTCCTGATAGAGCGGCTGGCGCACCAGGTTGCCGCCAAAGAGCAGCCGCGTCGCAATTCTGTGCCCCTCGAGATGGGCAATCGCCTGTTGCCGCGTGAAGGGCGCTCCTTCGCGCACGCAGAGCGGGAAGCCGAACCAACTGGGGTCGCTGTGGGCGGTTGCAGCGGGCAAAATGAAATGCTGTTCGAGGTCGCGCAGGCCCTCATACAGCAGGTCGAAGTTCTTGCGCCGCGCCGCCACGAAGCCGGGTAGCTTTTGCAGTTGCGCCACGCCGATGGCGGCCTGCATATCGGTCACTTTCAGGTTGTAGCCGATGTGCGCGTAAATGTATTTGTGGTCGTAGCCGCAGGGCAATTCGCCCAATTGCCATTCGAAGCGCCGCCCGCAAGTGTTTTGGTCGCCGGGCGCGCACCAGCAATCGCGGCCCCAATCGCGAAACGATTCGACCAGCCCGCGCAGCAGCGGTTTGTTGGTCAGCACGCAGCCGCCCTCGCCCATCGTCATGTGATGCGCCGGATAGAAGCTCACCGTCGAGACATCGCCGATGGCGCCGGCCTTGCGCTCGCGATAGGTGGCGCCCACCGCATCGCAGCAATCTTCCACCAGCCACAGGTTGTGCTTGCGCGCGAACTCGGTCACCGCGTCCACATCGAACGGGTTGCCGAGGGTATGCGCGATCATGATAGCGCGCGTCTTGTCGGAAAGCGCGGCTTCGAGCTGGGTGACATCGATATTGTAGGTCGGAATATCGACATCGAGAAAAACCGGCACCAATTGATTCTGGATGATGGGGTTGACGGTCGTCGGGAAACCGCTGGCGACGGTGATGACTTCATCGCCCGGCCGCAGCCGCCGCTCGACCAGGCGCGGCGAGGTGAGGCACGAGAGCGCGAGCAGGTTGGCCGAAGAGCCCGAATTGACCAGCAGCGCGCCACGCACACCGAAGAAGCGCGCGAACTCCTGCTCGAACTGCGCGGCATAGCGTCCGCCGGTGAGCCAGAAATCGAGCGACGAATCGACCAGCAGCGCCAGCTCTTCGTCATCGAAAACCCGGCCCGCATACTGGATTGGCGTTTCGCCCGGCACGAACTCTTTGGGCGCGAATTCGACGGCGTGATATTCGCGCACCATCTCGATGATGCGCTGGCGCAGGGCCTGCGATGCTTCACTCATTAAAAAACTTTTTGTACCATTCGACGGTGCGCTGCAACCCCAAATCGAGGTCGAAGTGCGGCTCCCAACCCAGCACGTGCCTGGCCCGGCTGGCATCGAGATACTGCGCGGGAATTTCGTTGCTGGCCTCGCCGCGCACTTCGGGCTCCAGGTCTTCGCGCCCAGCGTGGCGCAAAATCGACCTCACCAATTCCAGCACCGGCACCGGCACGTTGTGGCCGAAATTGAAGGCCTGTCCGGCCAGCGTGCCATCGCCCGCCAGCTTCTCGGCGAGCGTCATATACGCCGAGACGCCGTCTTCCACATAAAGGTAATCGCGCTCGCTCTTGCCGTCGCTGCGAATGACCGGACGCGTGCCCTGCAAGGCCGAGCGGATGGTGCCCGGCACGATGCGGTTCCAATTGAGATCGCCGCCGCCATAGAAATTGCCGCAGCGCGTAATCGCCACCGGCGAGCCGTAGGTCGTGGCGTAGGTCTGCGAAATCAGGTCGGTGCAAGACTTGCTGACCGCATAGGGATGCTGTCCCTGCAAGCGCGTATCCTCGGTGTAGGGCAACTGTTCCTGCTCGCCGTAGGCCTTATCGGAAGAGGCCACCACGATTTGCTTCACCGTGGCGTTGCGCCGGCAGGCTTCGAGCAGCACCCAGGTGCCGCGGATATTGGTCTCGAAAGTGGCCACCGGGTTGCGGTTGGCGACTCCCACGATGGTTTGCGCCGCCAGGTGAAACACGGTATCGATTTCGTATTCGGCCAGCGTGCGCTCCACCGTCGACTGGTCGCAGATATCACCCTGCACCAGCTTGACGTGGCGGGTCAGGCCGCGCAGCTCGAACTCACTGCGCGGCACCCAATCGCGCTGCAGGCAAATGACATCGGCCTCGAGATCGACCAGCTTCTGCACCAGCCAGCCGCCGAGCAGCCCGGTCGCTCCGGTTACCAAAGTGGGACGGTTACGCCAAAATTCGCTCATTGCCATACCTTCCAGGGCGCGGCGTTGGAGTTCCACATCTCGTTCAGCAGCAAGTATTCGCGATAGGTATCCATGGCGTAGAAAAATCCGTCGTGCGGATAGGCGGCAAGCTGCCCTTCGGCCGCCAGCCGTTGCAATGGTTGCTGCTCGAAAACGCAGTCATCGCCATCGATATAATCGAACACTTTGCGGTTCAGCACGAAGAAGCCGGCGCTGATCCAACTATCCTGCACCGGTTTTTCCAAAAACTGCTGCACCTCGCCGGCTTCATCGAGCCAGAGTGTGCCAAAGCGCGAGGGCGGGCGCACGGCGGTCATGGTCACGGTGCGGCCCTGCTTGCGGTGAAAGCGCAGCACGTCCTCGATGTTGACGTCGCTCAGGCCATCGCCATAGGTCATCAAAAATGTATCGTCATCGATGTAGCGCTTGATGCGCGCCAGGCGGCCTCCGGTCATGGTATCGACCCCGGTATCGGCCAGCGTCACGTCGTAGCTCTGCTCCTCGTGGCGGCCATGATAGGTGATGCACGGCTCGCTGCCCAGGCGCATCGTGAAATCGTTGTTCATCGCCTCGTAATTCAGGAAATATTCCTTGATCATCTGGCCGCGATAGCCCAGGCAAAGCACGAACTCCTGAAAACCGCAGTTGGCATACAGCTTCATGATATGCCACAAGACCGGACGCCCACCGACATCTACCAGCGGCTTGGGACGAAATTCGGTCTCCTCACGGAGCCTGGTGCCCTGTCCTCCACACAAAATCACGGTTTTCATGATGCTCGATTCTTTCAGTATAACGACCGCCGGCTAAGCTCCCGGTGCGGCTTGCGTATACGCGGCGATGACAGTCGCCGGATCGCCATCGGCGCGCAGCGTATGCTGATCGATCCATAGAATACGGTCGCTGACACGCTCGATGGCGCGCATATCGTGAGATACGAAAAAGATGGTGACGCCGGCTTTTTTAAACTCCTCGATCTTGGCGTAGCACTTTTCCTGAAACGCCTGGTCGCCCACTGCCAGCGCCTCATCGACCAGCAGAATATCGGGCTCGCTATGCACCGCCACCGCGAAGCCGAGGCGGGTGACCATGCCCGACGAATAGTGCTTGACCGGCGAATCGATAAATTCGCCGATGCCGGCGAACTCAATTATGGAGGCAAGGCGGCTTTCCAGCTTCTCCCGCGGGATGCCTAAGATGGCGCCATTGAGGAAGACGTTCTCCGCACCGGTGAATTCGGGGTGAAAGCCCGCGCCCAGTTCGAGCAGCGTCGAGACGCGCCCGCGCACCGTGATTGTGCCTGCGGTGGGCTTGAAAATATGCGAGAGCAGAGTGAGGAGGGTCGATTTGCCCGAACCGTTGCGCCCGATGACGCCCACCGTCTGCCCCTGCGGCACGGTGAACGAAATATCGCGCAAGGCCACGAAGTCATCGCGCCGGGGCAGTTGCAGGCGCGCCCATTTCAAGGCGGCGGCCTTCACGCTGCGCTCGCGGTGGAGCACATGGAAGACCTTCGTCATGTTCTGAACTTCTATCGCGTTCATGCAGGCGGAAAGTGGCAACCAACTCGTTGTGATATCGAGTAGTCACAGTTTATCCGCCACCGCACAGTGTTGCCGAATCTTTAACGCGCCACGCGGCGCGGTTGGGCCGAATTATCGCCCTTGCGGTCAGCGCGCGCCGATTGGCCCGGCACTACCGGCCACGACCCGCCCGCTCGAGTCGCGCAGGCCTGTCCAGCCGACGCGCACCTGGTCGCCGGTAGCCAGGCCGGCGACGCGCAGGCTCACCGTTCGCATCGCCGGGTTATACATAGCGCTCTCGATGCCGACCGCCACACCATTGAGCTGCACGCTATAGCGGGCGATATCGTTGGCGGTCACCGCATCGAGTCCGCCCGTAAAGCTAACCTGCACCAGCCCGCTTGCCACCGAGGCCGTCGCAGTCGAGAAGCCACTCGCGGCTCCCGCACTCACCAGCGCCTTGCGGTTCGTCATGGCCGCACCGGCTTTGCTCTCCGCCGCACCGGCTTTGCTTTCCGATCGCGCGAAAGCGCCGCCGAAATCGGTGGTGCCATCGGCGTTGAGAGCATCGACGATGACGAACTCACTACCCGTCCATTCGGTGAGGAAGAGCGCCGTATGCCAGGTGCCGCCAGTTGGCGGGTCGAAGGCTACCGTGCCCTCCGCGCTATCATAAAAAGCGCCGGCTCCCAGCGGGCTCAGCGGCAGCTCGGCCAGCAGATAGCCGTAGGCATCGCCGCCGCTATAGGGCCGGGGCAGCGCCCACAATTCGAGTTGCAGGTGCCCGGTACCGTAGCGGGCACTGGTGTTGATTACCGCGTCGACGCCAAGGGTGACTACCGGACGGTTCGAGCTATCGAGACCCGAATCCCACGACCAGGTACCGCCCAGCACCGGGCCGGTGTCGGGAAACGAGGTCGCGGCGTTGGCATTGAGATAATCGCGCAGCACCCACTGCGTGCCGTCCCATTCGCTCAGCAGCAGCACGGTGTGGCGAGCGCCGGAGGGCGGCGGGAAGTAGAACACGGTTTCCAACAGGTCGTTGTAACGCGCGCCCGGCGCCAGCGGGTTGAGCTCGAATTCGCCCATGCCGTAGCCATTCACCGCGCCGCCGCTGTAGGGCGCGCCCATGGCCCACACGCCAACCTTTAAGCTACCCGTGGTGCGGCTGCCACGATTGATAATGGCCGCGATGCCGATATCCATCTCGGCCGCATAGCCGGCATCGTGAAAGGTTTCCCACGACCAGTTATCGCCCAGCATCACATTGGGCAGTCCGTTATCGGCGATGGTCGCCGTGCCCCGGCTGGCGGCGGCCAGGGTGGCGTTAACCGGCGCGCCGAGCTGCAAATAGAAGGTCTCATTGCCCTCGGGCTCGCTATCGGCCAGCAACGGCACCGTCACGCTTTTGGTGCGTTCGTTCGCGGCGAAAGTCAGCGTGCCGCTGGTGGCGGTGTAATCGCGCCCCGCCAGCGCCGTGCCGTTCGCTGTGGCGTAGGCCACGGTCACGGTTTGGGCGCTCGGTGCGTTGAGCGCTATCGTGAATGTGGCACTCGCGGCCGCGCCGCCCGGAACCGGCTCGGTCACTGGAGCCGTGTTCGCGACGCCCACTGTCGGCGCGGCATCGTTATCGGTAATAATCGCGCTGGCCTGGGTGCGGGTTAGGGTGGCGTTGACGGCGGCACTCAGTTTCAGGACGAAATTCTCGTTCGGCTCATCGAGCAAGTCGCCCCGCACCGGCACGTTGACGGTTTGCGTGGTGATGCCGGGCGCGAAAGTCAGCGTGCCCGATGTCGAAGTGAAGTCGCTGCCGTTGGTCGCCGATCCGCTCGCCGTGGCATAGCGCACTGTCACGCTCTGCCCCGAGGCGGGAGAAAGGCTCACCACGAAGGCGGCATCTGTCTGGCCGCTGTCGGGCTCGGCCACCGCCGCCGCATCGGCCACTGTCAAGGCGGGTGCCGGGTCGTTATCGGTAATGCTGGCGGTAGCCTTATTAACCGGCAGCAGCGCGCCCACCGGGCTGCTGAAGTTGAGATTGAAGGTTTCGGCGGCTTCGTCGAGGTTATCGCCCCGCACCGGCACCGCGATCGTTTTGCTGGTTGTGCCGGGCGCAAAGGTCAAGGTGCCCGAGGTCGCGGTGAAATCGCTGCCGCTCTTCGCCGTGCCGCTCGCGGTGGCATATTTGACGCTAACCGCCTGCGCGGATGCCGTCGAAAGCTTGACCGAAAACACCGCATTGACGGCTGCCTGGCCGCTGTTGGGCTCGGTGACCGCTGGCGCATTGGAAATAACGATGTTGGGTTGGACATCGTTATCGACCACAGTGCCGGTCGCGCGCGTAGTGCCCAGTGTCGCGCCTTGCGGAGCCGCCAAATTGACGATGAAAGTCTCAGTGCTTTCACTGACCAGGTCGGCAACGATAGGGACCGCGACGGTTCGCAGCGTGGTACCGGCGGCAAAAGTGAGAGTGCCCGCAACCGCCGCGTAGTCGCTTCCAGCTTTGGCGGTACCGTCAGCGCTACGGTAATCGACTGTCGTTGTCTTGGCGCTGGCCCGCGCCAGGCGCACGTTGAACACAGCGTTGACCGCCGCCTGGCCGGGGTTGCGCTCGGTCACGCTCGGAGCATTCTCAATCGCGACTGCCGGAATGGCGTCGTTATCGGTAATGGTTACGCTACCGCTGCGCCCGCCGCTCATCAACCCGGCATTGGTCGCGCCGGTCAACAGCAGAGAGAAAACCTCGTTGCCTTCGTATACCGTGTCGTTGACCGTTGGCACGTTCACCGCCACCGAACTGCGGCCCGTGGCGATAACTGCACTCCCCGTCGTCAGCACATAATCGGCCGGTGAGGTCGCGGTGCCGTTGGAGGTTTGATAGTAAACCGTCACCGGCGATGCCGCGACAGCCGCTGCCCCGGCGGCCGTTTTTAAGCTAATGGTAAATTTGGCCGCAACGCCCTCTACCACCGCCGGCGCCGCGCCCACACTAACCTGCGGCGGCGGCTGGGGCGTTTGGGCGAGAGCGGGCAGGCAAGCGGCAAAAACGAGCGCAAAAATGCAGAAGCGGCGCGGCAAGGGGCAAGTCATAGTCTCATCTCCGAAGCGATCAGGGCTTAGACGCCGCGCTGCGGAGAGAGTTCAAATCGACATTATGCGGTTAGCAGAAACGCAGCGTGCGGCGGTTCTCCGCGATGATCGTCTCGGCCTGCGCGATCACTTCGCCGAGATCGTCGCCGACGCTGACCAGCCGCCCGCTCAGCGGGGCCATTTCGCGCCGCTTAGCGGCCAGAGCTACCACCAGTTCGGCAGCGCGATCGGGCGGCACGGTTTGGCCTTTGGCAATGCCCTCAGCAGATGAGGGTATCCATTTCAAGCCGGCTTCGCTGGTCGCCTGATACTCGGTCATCGTGGTGCGCACGAAGCCCGGTCCCAGCGCGAAGACGCCGATGCCCTGCTCGCGAGTTTCGCCGGCCAGGCATTCGGTCAGGCGCATCAAGGCCGCTTTCGAGGAGGCGTAACCCGATCCGTAGGGGAACGGATTGCCGGTGCCGCCGCCAATGACGTTGATGATGAGGCCGCTGCCGCGCTCAATCATCGCCGGCAGCGCCGCGTGGCAGGTAAGCAGCGGCCCGCGCAAGTTGATTTCGCAATCGCGCCACCACGTTTCCACATCGATCTCCGCCACCGGCCCAATGCAATCGAACGACCCGGCATTGTTCACCAGCACGTCGACCGGACCCAGCTCGCTTTCGGCTCGTGCCAGCGCCTGGCGCACCGCTCCGGGATCGGTGATATCGGCCGGGAGCGCCAGTGCCTGGCCGCCGCGCGCTGCAATGCCCGCCGCGACCTCCTCGAGCTGCGCGGCGGTGCGCGCCATCAAACCAACCGCCGCGCCCGCCGCCGCCAGATGCTCGGCCATGGCCCGCCCGATGCCGCGTCCAGACCCGGTTATCAGGGCTACGGTGCCAATTAAAAGTTTATCGGTCATAGGTCAGTCACGGCACGGTCAGCAGCGGGGTTTGGCCGCTACCTACCGCGCCCTGGCCATCGAGTAAGCCCGTCCACTCCACCACCACTCTATCGCCCGCGCGCAACGCGCCTGCTGCGAGACCAAGCGTCACTGTGCGCCGCGCCGCATTGTAGGCGACGCTTTCGATTTCGGCGACCGCGCCGTTCACCGTCACCACATAGCGCCCGGCATCGGTTGCGGCGGCGGCATCGAGAGCGCTGCCAAAGGTCAGCGCCACACTGGCGGTGGCGGCACTGGCGGCAGCGGCCGAAAGTGTATTCCCGCTCTGGCGCGGCGCGGCGCCCGGCAGCACGAAGAAATTGCCCTTGGTTGTCATGCTGCCGATGCGAGTGCGAACAAAGAGCGGGCCGGTGGCAGCGCCGGCCGGAACCGTCGCCACGATTTGGGTATCGGTCACCGAGACGATGCCCGGCTGCTTGTTATCGAAAAATTTCAACTCGAGCAGGCCGGTAAAGTTGCTGCCGTTGATGGTGATAGTCGCCCCCACCTTGCCGCTGGCCGGGCTGAAAGTGGTGATGCTGGGCGGCGCCAGCACCTGGAACTTGCCGGTATCGGCCGAAGCGCCGACGCTGGTGGTTACCGCGATCGGCCCGGTCGCCGTGCCCGTGGGCACGATCGCCTTGATCTGCGTGTCGCTCACCACCGTTACCGCCGTGCTGTTCTTGTTGTTGAAGCGCACCAGCGTCGCGCCGGTCAGGTTTTTGCCGGTAATGGTGACCTCGGTGCCCCACACGCCGCTGATCGGCGAGAAGGTGGCAATGGTTGGCGGCAGCAGCACCGTGAAAGCGGCGCTACTGGTCGCGGTGCCCACCGGCGTCGTCACGCTGAGCTGGCCCGAAGTCGCTGCGCTCGGCACCGTCACCGTAATGCGCGTGCCGGCCGTATTCACTGTGAAACCGGGAGCGAGTGCGCCATTGAAACGCACCGCCGTGGCCCCACTGAGATTCGTGCCGTTGATGGTGACGGTCGCGCCCACCCTGGCGCTGGCAGGCGTGAAGCTGGTCAGGGTGGGCGAAACGAGTAGCGTGAAACTGGCGCTGCTGGTCGCGGTGCCTGCCGGGGTGACTACGCTAATCTGGCCCGAAGTCGCACCCGTCGGCACAGCGACCGTAATGCGCGTGCCGGCCGTATTCACCGTGAAGCCGGGAGCAGGCACGCCGTTAAAGCGCACTGCGGTCGCGCCGCTGAAATTCGTGCCGTTGATAATAACTGTCGCGCCCACCTTGGCGCTGGTCGGTGTGAAGCTGCCGATGGTAACCGTGGCCAGCACCATGAAACTGGCGCTGCTGGTCGCGGTGCCTGCCGGGGTGATGACGCTGAGCTTGCCCGATGTCGCCGCCGCCGGAACTGGCACCGTGATGCGCGTGCCGGCCGTATTCACCGTGAAGCCGGGAGCGGGCACGCCGTTGAAGCGCACCGCCGTCGCGCCGCTGAAATTCGTGCCATTGATGATGACGGTCGTGCCCACCTTGGCGCTGGTCGGCGTGAAACTGCTGATGGCAGCCGTCGCCAGCACCGTGAAATCGGCCGTGCTGGTCGCGGTCTCAGCCGGAGTTGTCACGCTGATCTTGCCCGAAGCCGCCGCGCTCGGCACCGCCACAGTGATGGCCGTGCCCGCTGCATTGACCGTGAAGCCGGGAGCGAGCACGCCGTTGAAACGCACCGCCGTGGCGCCGCTCAAGTTGGCGCCGTTGATGGTGACCGTGGCGCCCACCTTAGCGCTGGTTGGCGTAAAGCTGTTGATCGTCACCGTCACCACCAGCGTGAAGTTGGCGCTGCTGGTCGCGGTGCCGACCGGCGTGGTGACGCTGAGCTTGCCCGATGTCGCAGCGCTCGGCACTGGCACGGTAATGCGCGTGCCGGCCGTATTGACGGAGAAGCCGGGGGCCAATACGCCGTTGAAGCGCACCGCCGTGGCGTCGCTGAAATTGGCGCCGTTAATAATAATCGTCGCGCCCACCTTGGCGCTGGTCGGCGTGAAGCTGGCGATGGCGGGCGGCAGCAAGAGGGTGAAGTCGCTCGCGCTGGTGGCGCTGCCCTGCGGCGTGGTCACCGCGATTTTTCCGCTGGCCGACCCGGACGGCACGACCGCGCTGATCGTGGTCGCCGATTGCACCGTGAACGAGGTCGCGGCGATGCCGTTGAAAGTCACTGCCGTGGCGCCGGTGAAGCGAATGCCGGTGATGGTTACAAGCGCTCCTGCCTTGGCGCTGGCCGGGCTGAAACTGGTGATGACGGGTGCGGTGAGCAGGGTGAAGCTGGCGGTGCTGGTGGCAGTGCCGCCAGGAGTGGTGACGCTGATTTTGCCGCTGCTGGCGCCGGCCGGCACGGTTGCCGTAATCGTGGTCGCCGAAACCACGTTGAAGGGTGCGGCAACGCCATTGACCTTGACGCTGGTCGCCCCCGCGAGTGCGGTGCCGCTGATGGTGATGAGGGTGCCGACCTCGCCCGAGGCGGGGGTGAAGCCGGTGATCGCCGGCGCCGCAACCACCTGATAGTGCGTGGCGCTGGTGGCATCGGCATTGACGGTGGGAGTGAGTGCGGTTGTGATACTAATCGGCCCGCTGGTCGCGCCTGCCGGCACAGTCGCGGTAATCTGCGTGCTCGAATTGACGGTGAAGGCCGTGGCGGCGATGCCGTTGAAGCGCACCGCGCTGGTGCCGGTGAAACGCAGGCCGGTTAGAGTTACCTGCGAGCCGATTGCGCCGCTCGCGGGGCTGAACGAAGTGATGACCGGCGGCTCCAGCACCGTAAAATTGGCCGTAGTCGCGGTGGTGCCGCTGGGGCGCGTCACGCTGATTTTTCCGGTCGCGGCGGTGCTCGGCACGGTGGCGGTGATGGAGGTATTGCTGCCCACGGTAAACGTTGCCGCCACGCCGTTGAAACTCACCGCGTTGACCGCACTGAAACCGGAACCGGTGATGGTCACCACCGTCCCGGGCAAGCCTTGCGTCGGTGCGAACGAGGTGATCGTCGGTCCGCCCGCCACTTCGTTATCGGTCACCGTCAGGTTGGCCGTGCTGTTGGGGAAGCCGTTTGCCGCTGCGGTGATGGTGACGGTGGTGGGGCCATCGAGCAGGAGGTTATCGACGGCGGCAATGGGGAAACTGATGCTCGCTACATTCGAGGGCAGGGTCACGGTGGCCGGCACCGTGGCTTTGCCGGTATTGCTGCTGGAAAGCGCGACCACGAGAGTGGCGGTGATGCCCTGGTTGCGCGTCAGGGTACCGGTCGCCGCGCCCGCGCCGGCGGTTTCGCCGACCGTATCCGGCGAGACCATCAAGTCGAGATCGGCTGCGAGGCGCGTCCAGCCCATGTCCTGCAAGATCGCCTCGGTTATCGGGCCGGCATCGTGCACCGGGACGGAGGCCACCGGCGTCATCAACTCGTTGGTTTTCGTGCCGGCCGAGCCATTGGGCGGCGGGCTGTAAATCTCTTCATCGAGATGCCCAACGCTCGAACCGCCTTGATAGGGGTCGGGCGTAAAAATCGTCGCTCCCGCGCCGCCGCCGGCCAAAACGGTTTTCGGCCCCACCGAGAAAAGTGCCGTCCTCATCGCGCTTTGGCGAGCTGCCAGGCTCAGTGCGCTGAAGCGCGTCGAACCGGCCGAAGAGCCGGTTGCCAGCAAGGTGGAATAAATTGAAGGGAAACCGCCAAAAAATGCGCCGGTCGATTCGAGGCCATCGACAAAGCCCAGGCCATGGCCCATTTCGTGCAAGGCGACACTGTAAAAATCGAGATCGTTACCGGCATTGCCATCGGTGCCGTAGTAGAAACCGGTGTTGCCAAACACCACCGAGCCATCCACATCGCTGTTGAACTGGATATTGATCGCCGCGCCGCTGGGATTGACATCGGTCCCCGATAACTGGTTGGCGAGCGCGGCCGGATAAAACACTCCGGCTTGCGGCGCGCCTACGAAATCGCGCACCTGAATGGGGCCGCCGGTTCCAAGCATCGCGCTATTAGCGCTGCCGCCCATCGGCTCGAACCTGGCGCGCACCTTAACCGGCATCGTGCCGCCCAGCCGCATCGACCAGTTACTCACCGCCGCCTCGAAGGCATTGCGCCGAGCCGTGCCGATCGTGGCGTCGTTAAAGCCCTCGCCGGCGGCATCGGCAGAATAATCGATGACGAACTGCACCGCCTGCGCCGGGCGCGCGCCGCCCGCCGCCAACGCTAGCGCCAGCAAACACGCCAACCCCCAATTACCGCGCTTCACGCATTTCACTGCGGATAATATCGATTTCATAATGAACTCCACAAAGTCGCCTGACAGGTCAACTACGTTGTATATTCGTTAACGGTTCGCTTTGGCCGTGGGATGGGCCTTTCCCGCCGGATGGGTGTGGCGGGTGCCGCCGACCGTGCACTCGACTGTCATTTTGCCGTTTGGCGTGCGGTGCGCGCGTTCGGCCGGCATCTGGCTGTCATCGAGAAAGAGCAGCACACCTCCTGCTTTGGAGGCGCCGGGCGCGGTGCGCGCTGTGCTTTTGGCCGACCAGCGCGCGCGGTTGATATCGCTACGTGGCGTTCCCGGCCGCACATAAATCCAGCCCGCGCCGCCGCTCTTTTTCGCTTTGGCCGGTTTCGCCGGGTTAGTTTCAAGCACCATCACGCCGGGATGCCGCGACGGCACCAGGCGGGGCGAACTCGCTTTCACAGCCTTGCCCGACCCGGCAGATGCGACGGTGGCGGGTGCGCCATGGGCTTCAAGGGTAGTCATGGCGGCCAGTAGTGCGGCCGCACTCAGTGCCCAGCGGGCTGTCCGTGGTTCGAGTCGTGAGTTCATAACAATCCTTATCGGCTTCGAGGTCATACGGCGGTCGGCGGAAGGTGGTTCGGCACGTCGCGGGGCCGCAGGGCGGCACGCAGTCAGGGTAGCTCTATGGGAAATACTATCACACCACCCCATCCGAAAGAAAATTTGCGTTCAATATATTGGACGGCACGACGACAAGTATCATGTTGCGATATTATTCTCCTACACAAACTTCACTGCACCGCTTGCCGCGGAGCGCCGGCCGGCTTACTATCCGATGACCGGAGCCTTGCCAATTTTGTGATACAATTACAGCCACCGGCGCCGCCGATTTGTTAAGGTGGCGCATTGGTGCCAAAATATCCTGTGGCGTTCGATATGAAGCATTTTGAGGAGAAGCGAGTGAACGAACGGACTGCGCGCGGCCTGTGGCGGCCGGTGACATTGGGGCTGCTGGCGACGACGGCCGTAACGGTGGGCGTAGCCGGCTTTGCCAAAGCTCAGGAAACAATCGAGCCCGCGGCTCCGGCCATGACCGATACACCGCCGGGCGATGCCACCCCGAGCGTGGGGTCGGCTCCAATGAGCGCGGAAAGCTCCAGCGCGGAAGCTCCGCCCACGGCGGAAGCCCCGCCCAGCGACCAGCGGGTGAAGCAGGCCGCCAACCTCATTAGTGAAGCCTTGCGTCTGGGCAACAGTAACCTCGCTGCCCGCCCGGTGGCGGTGCGCCGCTCCGCCTCACTCTTGCCGCTGCTGACCGGCTCGGCGCGCGATACGCTGAGCGCGCGCTGGACGCGGCTGGCGCAGAACAACACTGTCTCGCGCCAGGTGCGGCACGATGCCTACAGCGCCTTCTTCGATGTGGCGGCGCACCGCGATGCCGCCTTCGCGCGCCGCAACGCGCTGGCCCTGCCCGACCCGGCCGCCCGCGCCGGAGCTTTCATCGACCTGAGCCAGGTCACCGAGCCGCGCAACTGGCCCCTCGCCAACGACTACGCCGAACTGGCGCGCCGCGCCGCCCGCCAGGAAAAAGCGCCCGATATCCGCGCCCGCGCGTTGACCTATGTCGCTTCGCATATCTCGTCGCTCAACCCCGAGACGGCCGAACCGGCGCTGATCGAGGCTTCGGGTGAAGTGCAGAGCCTGGGCAACCCGGCCAAGCGCGACTACCTGTGGGTCGAGATCGCCGGCACCGCCGCCCGTATCGACCTGGGGTTGGCACGCAAAATCACGGCGCGCATCTCCGACCCCAAGCTCAAGAAAATGGCCGCCGACCGCGTCAACCTGGCCGAGATTTCGCAGACCACGCTGACGACGACCACTTCCGACCGTATTTCCGCTCTCGCACAGGCTGCCTCGCGCTACGAGCAGGCCGCCATTCCGGTGCTGCTGCAACTGCCGCCGCAGACCGATGTGCTGAAAGCGCTCTCCGATGCCCTGCCGCGCATCTATCCTTCGGCGCCCGCCACCATGGACGAAAGCGTGCTGGAGCGCATGTGGCGCTATGCCGCCGCCGCCGAGCCCAGCGTGCAGCGCGATACCCTGCAAAGCCGCCTGGCGCGCCTGATGGTGCTGCACGACCTGTGGCGTGGCCGCGCCTGGGGCCTGCGCCTGGGTTGGAAGGGCGGACGCCAGCAAGTGGGCGCTTTCCTCGAGCAAGTGCTGATCGCGCGCCGCTCGCAAGTCAAGGCCGAGCCGCTGCGCCTCGAATCGGAGCGCAATTTCAACCGCGCCCTGATTACCGCCCGCGCTCTGCCGCCCGCCGCCCGCGCCGAAGCGCTGCTGCTGCTGGCCGGCCAGGTCTTGCAGTAACCCAACCCGCCACTGCCACAAAGGGCCGCCCTCTCTCTGGAGAAGGCGGCCCTTTCGCTGTCTGGAATAAAAGTTTAACCCAACTGGCGCAGCCGCCCGTTGACCTGCGGCACAGCTTCGGTGGCGACGATGCGTAGCGCCTCCGGCAGGGCTGCGGCGATATCGCCGGCAATTAACCCATTGCCGTGGGCAGCATAGACACAATCGCCGGCCAGACCGTGAGCATAGACACCAAGTAGCGTGGCCGCCACGGCGTCCTTGAGTTGCGCGAGCAACCCGGCGATGGCGCCGGTCAGCACATCGCCGCTGCCGCCGGTCGCCATGCCGCTGTTGCCGGTGAGGTTGAAATAGGTGAGGCCATCGGGCAGCGCCACCAGCGAGCGCGAGCCTTTGAGCACCACGATGGCGTTATATTTTTTGGCGCAGGCGCGCACCACGCCGAGCCGGTCGGCTTGCACCTCGGCGGTTTTGAGGTCCATCAACTCACCCATCTCGCCGGGATGCGGGGTCAGGATGGTGGGCGCTTTGCGCGCTTTCACTTTCGCTGCAATTTTGCGCAGGGCGTAGAGCGCATCGGCATCGATGATGAGCGGATGCGGACAGGCCGTTACTACTGCACGCGCAAAATCGAGCGCGCCGGCGGAGCGCGAGAGGCCCGGACCCAATGCCACGACATTGGCGTTTTTCCAGTGCTCGGGCAACCGGTCGGCCGCCTCCGGCACGAGCGCACCCTGCTCATCGCAGGGCAGCGGGTGCGAGGTCGCCTCGGCGAAGGCGGCGGCGAAAATGGGCAAAATTTTATCGGGCAGGCAGGCGATGCACAGACCTGCACCGGTGCGCAGCGCGGCGCGCGCGGCCAGGGTGGGCGCGCCGCTCATGCCGTAGCTGCCGCCGCAAAGCAGTACGCGCCCGGCATCGCCCTTGTGCGCATCGATAGGCCGCTGTGGCAAGCGCGAGCGCGCCGCTTCGCGCGTGATGCATTCGCAGCCGGTTTCGGTCTCGTCCATAATTGGCGGTGTGCCAATGGCACCGACCCAAACTTCACCCGCCAGCTCCAGCCCGTCGCGCAGCAACAAGCCCGGCTTAGGAGCGGCCAGCGTCACCGTGTAATCGGCAGCAGCGCGTTCGCCCTGGCCGGCAGCCGAGGCGGCGATTCCAGTATCGCCGGCCACCCCGCTCGGCAGATCGACCGCGATGCGCGCGCCACGAGCCATATGCAGGAAAGTGAGGCCGAGCTGGAGCCGGTCGCCACGCACTTCGCCTTTGAAGCCGGTGCCCAGCAGCGCATCGATCACGATATCGGCTCGCTCCGCCTCCAGCCACAATTCGTCATCGGCCAGGGAATCGGCGCCGCTGCCTGGCAAGGTACGCAATTCACTCGCTTCGCCATCGGTTTGTGCCAGGGCGAGGCGCAGCATGTCATAGTTCGCCAGCGCGTCGCCTTTGAGGTCGCCGGGGGCGGCCCCCATCAGTACGGTCAGGTGACAGCCGGTCGCCAGCAGATGGCGGCAGAGCGCGAAACCATCGCCACCGTTATTGCCTTTGCCGCACAAGACCACAATCCGCTTGTTGGACAGCGGCGCAAATTTGAATTCGAGAAACTCCACCACGCGCAGCGCGGCATTTTCCATCAGCACGATGGAGGGGATAGCATAACGCTCCGTCGCCAATTTATCGAACGCCCGCATCTGCTCCGCCGTGAAAACTTTCATGACAAACCCAGATAGCCGTTTTTATGCCGCTCTTTGTTTCCTAACTACTTGTGGATAATGATTACGGATATTCCTGCAATAACGCCACCGCCGCATCGACGATTTTTTGGGCGTTGGGCAGCGCGGCTTTTTCGAGGTTATCGGCGCAGGGCACGGGCGCATCGGCGGCGGCCACGCGGCGCACCGGGGCCTTGAGGAAGTCGAAGCACTCTTCCATGACGCGCGCCATGATTTCGGCCGAAACGCCTGCCGTCTTGCAGTCTTCGCAGACGATCAGCGCGCGGCCGGTCTTCTCGACGCTGGCCGCGACGGTATCGGCATCGAGGGGGGCCAGCGTGCGCAAATCGACGACATCACAGGTGATGCCGCCGGAGCGCAAGGCATCGGCGGCTTTTTCGGCTTCGATGGTCATGCGCGAATAGGCAATGAGGGTGAGGTGCTCGCCCTCACGGGTGACTTTGGCCTCGCCGATGGGCACAGTGTAATCGCCGCCCGGCTCGCCCGGTTCGGGCACCGGCCCCTTAACGCCGTAGAGCAGTTTGCTCTCGACGAAGAAGACCGGGTTGTTATCGCGAATGGCCGATTTTAGCAGACCCTTGGCGTCGTAGGCGGTCGCCGGCGCTACAACCTTGATGCCGGGCACGTGCATCAGCCAGGCTTCGAGGCTTTGGCTATGGGTCGGCCCGTAGCAGCGACCGCCACCGGCGGGCGTGCGAATGACAATCGGCACGGTGCATTGGCCGCCATACATGTAGTGGAACTTGGCGGCGTGGTTGACAATTTGGTCCATGGCCAGAGCGATGAAATCCTGGAACATGATATCGACGATGGGCCGCATGCCCACGATGGCGGCGCCGACGGCCACGCCGCAGATGCTGTTCTCGCTAATGGGGGTGTTGCGCACGCGCTCGCGGCCGAACTGCTCGACGAGGCCCTGGGTCACTTTGAAAGCGCCGCCATACTCGGCGATATCTTCACCCAGCACAAAGACGCTGCCATCGCGCTCCATCTCTTCGGCCATGGCCTCGCGCAGCGCCCACGAATAGTAAATTTCCCGCATGCCCTTAGTATCTCATCCCGTTATCCGGCCGACCGAAAGCATTGGACACCGATGGGAGCGAGAAAGGTGCGCGAGGCGGCAAGCGTAAATCGCAGTATTAACCGTTGACGCCGTCCCACGCGCCATACAGTTCAGGCGCGGGCTTGAGCGCTTCATCGATGACTTCGCGCGTGCGCATGAACTTGACGTGACCATCGAAAAAGGCCATGTTGATGCCGCCGAAATGCCGCCCGCTTTTGTAGTCGCGGATGCACGAGCCATAAATTTGGTTGATACCGCCTGGATCGATTTCGGGCGTACCCGCATCGAAAGTGCCCGGCACGTAGTTGGTGCCGTAGGGCGTACCGGCGAGCGAGGGGTAAATATCGTAACCGCCCCCATCCATGATCATGTAGGTCTTGGAAGAGGCCACGATGATGGTGGCGCGCTTGGGCGGCTCCCACAAAATGTTGGGCATCATGCGGCCATTGAAGGCGTAGTGGCCGGTCGAAGGCACCGATTCGTAGTATTGGATGCCGGACGGGCACTTGATGATACCCTCGGCCTTGTAATAGGGATAGAGGATTTCGTGCCAGGTCCAATAGCCCGAACCGAACTGGTAGCCCAAGGCCGATATGCCGGGCACGGTGGTAAGGCTCGGCGGCAAGCCCTCATCCTGGTCTTCGGTGTAGAGCCGGACTGCGATGCCCAGTTGCTTGAGGTTGCTCTGGCAAGTGGAGCGGCGGGCGTTTTCGCGTACGCGGGCGAAGACCGGGAATAAAAGTGCGGCCAAAATAGCAATGATCGCAATGACGACCAAAAGTTCGATGAGCGTAAACCCACGGCGACGGCTCACAGCGAAACGGGGCATAGAAAAATCTCCTATCCCATATATACCCGATTTCTCCAAAAAATCACATCGAGGCAGAATTCGAGCCGCGAAAAAATGTTGTTTAAGTTCCGCGCGGTTGGGGTATAACGATGTCATCCCTGGTGATATTCACTGATTATCAGAGCTTACATAGGCATCATGAGCGATTCAACGCCGGCTAATGGCCGCCGTCTCACCCAATACATTCGCGACAGTGGCCTGCGTGTCGGCGACCGCTTGCCACCGATCCGCGAGTTGGCGACGCTGTGGGAGTGCAGCCCGAACGTGGTGCGCGACAGTTTGCTGGCGGCGCAGACCAAGGGCATCTTAAAAATCCATCCGCGCGCGGGCGCGTTCGTGCAATCGCTCGATTTTTCGAGCCTGGTGGACGCGCTTTCGGACACGCTGGAGACGGCCTTGATGCAGAAAGATACCAACCTGCTGCATCTCATCCAGTCGCGTATTCTCATCGAGGTAGAATTGGTGGGGTTGGCGGCGGGGCGGCGGCGGCCCGAGCATTTGCTGGGGCTGCGCGATGCCCTGGAACGAATGGCGGCTTATGACGGAGACCGCCCCACCTTTGTGGAAGCCGACGAGAAATTTCACCTGACCATCGGCGCGGCAGCCGAAAACCAGGTGCTCGTGATTATGCTGCAAGCGCTGCTCGGCTTGCTGCGACCCTACCGGCTCAACATGGTGCCGACGCCCGACCATATGGAATTCACGACGCTGATGCACGAGACACTTTACAGCAGCATCAAGGCGGGCGATGCAGCCACGGCGCGCAGCACGATGGAAAGGCACCTGCGGCGCGGCCACGAAGCGGTGTTGGCGCGGCTCGAAGCTTCGCTGAAATTGCCGCCGTTATAGGAGCCGAGACGGAATTTATTATTGGAGGTGGGTCATGAGAAAGGGTTGGGAACATTCCCGGCGGGGATTTACGCTCATCGAGTTGCTTGTCGTCATTGCCATTATCGCTATACTTGCCGCAATTTTATTCCCGGTTTTCGCGCGGGCGCGGGAGAATGCCCGCAAATCGTCGTGCCAGAGCAACTTGAAGCAGCAGGGGCTAGGCTTGTTGCAATATTTGCAGGATTTCGACGAGCGCTTCCCGCCACGCATGGATGACGGCGGCTATTACGATGTGACGGCCCGCTGGAACGTGCAATCGTATTATAAATCGCTGATTATGCCCTATGTGAAGAGCACCCAACTCTTCGCCTGCCCCAGCGACACGGGCGAGGCAGCTACAGTAGGCTTTTACACAACGACCCCCTATCATTCGAACCAGACGACGGGCGGCAACGGCATCGACGGCAACAGCTATCTATTTAACGGCTACGGCACGACGCCGGGCTATGGCAGCGCGGGCAACTCGGCCTGCGGCACCGGCTACGGCATCGCGGGAGCGCACATCGCGCGGATCACCGATGCTGCCAAAAACGCGATGATTTTCGAAGCTGCGGTTTTCCCTTCGATCAGTTGGCACGAGGGCAGCAAAGTGTGGATGGGCAATGCGCCGAACAACATGTGCTTCGTGGATGGCCACGTCAAATATATCCGCATTTATACCGCCACGACCAATGGCCGCGCCTACAACCAGACGCCGCCCGCCAACTATCAATATGCCTGGTGTACTTAAACTGGGCGGCAAAATGACGCTAAAGCCGTATGGGAGAGGACGCCCTTGAACGATCCATTTCTGGATGCGGCCGGACAGCCGCGCAAGCTGCGCGGTGTGGCGATTCTGAGCGGCTCGCCCCGCCTGGCGGAACTGGCCGGCCGTATCGGTTTCGAGACGGTGTGGATCGAGGTGGAGCATGGCCCGGCCAGTTTCAGCGAGATTGAGGCGATGTGCATCGCGGCCGAGGCGGGAGGAGCGGCGCCGACGGTGCGCCTGCCCGACCACAACCGCCACCACGTGTTACGCGCCCTGGAATGCGGGGCACGCATCGTGGTGGTGCCGATGGTGAACGATGCCGCCACGGCGCGGTCGATCGTGGAATATGGCAAATTCCCGCCGCTGGGCAAGCGCGGCTACAACACCCGCAGCCGGGGGCTGGGCTACGGGCTGGCCGGAGTGCCGCAAATGTTCGAAGCGGCCAATGCCAATACGCATCTTATCGCGCAGATCGAGACGCTGGAAGCCGCCGCGAATATCGAGGCGATTGTCGCGGTGGAAGGCATCTCGGGCATGTTGATTGGTCCCGGCGATCTTTCGGCCAGCCTGGGCCGGCCCGGCCAGTTCGCCAACCCGGAATTAATTGAGATCGTGCTGAGCTGCATGCGCAAAACCCAAACTGCCGGCAAACGCACCGGGCTGCTGGCGCCGGCGGGGCCACTGCAAGACGCTGCGCTGGCCGCAGGGCTCGACATGTTGTTCTGCGGCGGGGATTATGGCGACTTAGTGCCCGCCTGGAGCGCTCTGCTGAGCCGAGTGAAGGGAGAGGAAACTTAGTGCTGCAATCGCCCTTATTGCCAAACGTAGCGGCCTCTATCGGCGGCCAATGGGTAGCTGGAGCATCAGAAGTGAGCTTGCCGGTGCACAATCCCGCGACCGGCGAACTTTTGGCCGAGGTGCCTGCGCTCGGCACCGAAGAGGCCAACCAAGCGGTAAACGCAGCGGCGCGCGCGCTGGAAATCGGCGCATCGCTGGCGGAGCGGAGCAACTGGCTACGGGGCATTGCCGAGGGGCTGCTGGAGGGGCGCGAGGAGATGGCGCGCCTCATTACCCAGGAGCAAGGTAAGCCGCTGGCCGAAGCGCGCGTCGAGGTCGATTACGCCGCCGGGTTCTTTAGGTTCTATGCCGAAGAGTTGCACCACCTCGAACCGCGCCCTTTGCCGCAGCCGATACGCGATGTGCCATGGACGATTCACCACCGGCCGGCCGGAGTGGCCGCGCTGATTACGCCGTGGAATTTCCCCCTGGCGATGCTGGCCAAGAAGCTGGCTCCCGCGCTGGGCGCGGGTTGCGCCAGCGTCATAAAACCCGCCGAGTTGACGCCGCTCTGCGCCATCGCGCTTTGCCATATCGCGACCGCTGCCGGGGTGCCCGCAGGCCGCATCAACTTGCTGACCGGACCGCCCTCACCCATTGGAAAGGCGCTGTGCGAGCACCCGCTGGTGCGCGTCATCAGTTTTACCGGCTCGACCGCCACCGGGAAAATTTTGCTGCGCGACAGCGCTCCGCACATCAAGCGCCTGGCGCTCGAGCTGGGCGGCAATGCGCCCTTCATCGTGTTCGCCGATGCCGATCTCGAAGCCGCCGCCGATGCGCTGATGGCCAACAAGTTTCGCTGCGCCGGGCAGACCTGCGTGTGCGCTAACCGCGTTTATGTCGAGGCGCCGGTCGCGGCCAAGTTCGAAGCCCTGGTATGTGAGCGCGTGGCCGCCTTGAAGATGGGCAATGGAATGGAAGATGGGGTCGATATCGGCCCGCTCATCAACCGCGCCGCCTGGGAAAAAGTCGAGCGGCACGTGCGCGAAGCCGAGCAAGCCGGCGCGCGCCGGGCTTTTGGCGCGGCTGCCACGCCGCCGGAGAACGAGTGGGGTTGCTACTACCCGCCCGTGGTGCTGGGCGGCGTGCGCGACGCGATGGCGGTGTTCCGCGAAGAAACTTTTGGGCCAGTCGTCGCCATCGCGACCTTCAACTACAAAGGCGAGGTGGTGGGCCGCGCCAACGGCACGCCCCATGGCCTGGCGGCCTACCTCTTTAACGCCGATGCCGAGAAAGCGCGCTGGGTCGCGGCGCACCTGCAATTCGGCCATGTCGGAATTAACACCGGCACCGGCCCCACGCCCGAAGCGCCCTTCGGTGGCATGAAGCAATCGGGCCTGGGGCGCGAAGGCGGGCTGGAAGGGCTTTTCGAATTTACCGAGACGCAGACGGTGGCGGGCTCATGAAGCCGCGTTTGCTGGTGCTCAACGGCACCTGTCTCGATATTGCCGCCGCGCACCGCGCCGAGATTGAGGCGGCCGGGGTTGAGTTTGTAGCCGAGGAAAGCTTCCGCTCGCTGACCGCCGCGCAGCTTGGCCCACTGCTGGCCGAGGCCGATGCCATCGTGCTGCCCGCCGCGGTTCCGGTTGGCGCCGCGCATATGGCGGGCCGGCGCTTGAAGAGCATCGCGATCGCGGCGAGTGGCTATGAATGGCTCGATCTCGATGCCGCCACCCGCAACGGTATCGTGGTGACCAATGCCCCGGTGCCAATGGGCGCCGAAGTGGTAGCCGACATGGCATGGGGCTTGATGCTGGGCGTGGCGCGGCAGATTCCGTTTCACGATGCCGCGATTCGCGCCCGGCGCAGCGGCGCCGCCGCCAACGACGATGCGCACGGCAACCTGATGCGGCACAGCCAATACCCGCGCGGTATCGGGGTTGCGGCCTGGCGCAAGACGCTCGGCATCATCGGCCTGGGCAACATCGGCAAAGCGGTGGCGCGGCGGGCGGCGGGGTTTGAGATGCGGGTGCTGGCCGCCACGCCCAACCCCAATCGCGAGTTTGCCGCGCACTACGGCATTGAAATCGTGGCGCTCGACGAACTGCTGGCACAGAGCGATTTTATTTCGTTGCATGCACGGCTGAACGCTACCACGCGCGGCCTGCTGGGCGCGCGTGAATTTGGCCTGATGAAGCCGGATGCTTTACTCATCAACACCGCCCGCCCGCAACTGGTCGATGAAGCCGCGCTGACCACCGCGATTCTGGCCGGCCGCATCGGCGGCGCGGCGTTCGACGACCCGCCGCCCAACCCCGACAGCCCGCTGCTCGATTTGCCCAACGTTGTCTTCACCACCCATTTGGGCAACCGCGCCGCCGAGGGCATGCACGCCGTTTTCGCCAGCGCACTACAAAGTGCACTGATGGTGCTGCGCGGCGAAAGGCCACCCTACCTATTGAATCCGCAAGTTTATGCTTTGAGTGAGGCGCGGCTGTGAGGATAACCGATATTGTTTGTTGCCCGGTGCAAGCGCCCGGCCGCACACTGGTGCCGGTGCTGGTGGAGACCGATGCGGGCCTCACCGGCCTCGGCGAAGCCGGTTTGCAGCGGCGCTGGCATGCGGCGGCCGGCGCCATCGAGCACCTCAAGCAGTGGCTTGTCGGCGAAGACCCGATGCGCATCGAGCATCTGTGGCAGCGGATGTTTCGGGGCGGCTTCTATCCCGGCGACCGGTTGATTGGCTCGGTCATCGCCGGCATCGATATCGCGTTGTGGGATATCAAGGGGCAGGCGCTGGGCGTGCCGGTTTATGAGCTAATGGGCGGGCGCTGCCGCGATTATGTGCAATGCTTTCTCAGCCCCAACTACCTGCGCGTCGATAATGATTGCATGAACGCAATGGCGGCAGGCACCAGCGGGCCGGAGCAGACTGCGGAGCTGGCACGGCAATGCCTGGCGAACGGCCACAAATATTTTCGCATTGGCCCGACCGGCGAGGGCGACTTCTTCGAGCCGCGCCGCGCGGCGGCGGAGCTGGTGGATAAGTTGACGGCGGTGCGCGAAGCGGTGGGAAACCAACTGGAGCTAATGGTCGATCTGCACGCGCGCCTGACGCCTGCCGATGCGATTTGGTTCTGCCGCGCGGTGGAGCCGCTCAACATGTTCGTGGTTGAAGACTGCCTGCGCTCGGAGCATACGCACGGCTACCGCCACATTCGGGGCCATGTCAACGTGCCGCTGGCGGCGGGCGAGCAGTGGGCCAATAAATGGGAGTTTCGCCAGGCGATCGAGGAAGAGTTAATCGACTACGCGCGCATCGATATCTGCATCGCGGGCGGGCTGACCGAAGCCAAAAAAATTGCAGCGATGGCCGAGGCGCATCTTATCCAGATTTTGCCGCACAACCCGCTGGGGCCGGTGTGCACGGCCGCCTCACTGCATCTCGATTTGGCCTGCAACAACGCCGGGCCGCAGGAAGTGGTGTTTCCGCCCGCCACCATGCTACCCGATGTCTTCGAATGTGCCTTCGAGCTGCAAGGCACGCGGCTGACAGTGCCCGGTGCGCCGGGCATCGGGGTCAAGTTCAATCGCGAGGCGGCGCGGAGCTATCCGGCTGATATGACCGAACCGCCGCATTTTCGCCGTGCGGATGGAAGTTATACAAATTATTAACCGCAGAGGCGCGGAGGAAGAAGCAAACGTCTTTGAAATTCTCTGCGCCTCTGCGCCTCTGCGGTGAAAAAAAGGAAAATTATGCCATCACCCATGAACGGCGTTAGGCCGCCTTATACGCTGCCCTCGAATATTGTGTATTTCCACGACTGGCGTTATGTCGATGGCGGGTATTTACGTTGGCTGGGCGCCGATGACCAACCGGTGGCGCTGATGCCGCCGCCCGATCCGGTGTCGGAGATGCATGCCAGTTGGGAATGGGTGCCCAAGGGCGTCCGCATCGTGGCCATGCCCGCCACGGTGGACGAGCAGCCAGTCATCACTGCGACCGAGCTGAACGAGACGATCTTCTTCGGCGGCAGCGTGCTCTTTGAGGACGGTCTGTATCGCATGTTCTACGAGAGCATCCACCCCGACGGCTTTTCGAACCCCGACAAGCTGGCACATATCGGCCACTACAAGTATTTGCGCTACGCCGAATCGGACGACGGCTATGCCTGGCGCTTCCCCGACTGCGGAATGGTAGTGCCGAACGATACGACGAATTACAACAATGTGGTGTTCGACCCGGGCGATGTGGGCTATCATGGCGGCTGCGTCTTTATCGACCCGTCCTCAAAGGAAGAACGTTACAAGAGCATTTTCCTGGGCCAGATTTCCCGAGAAGGCGTGGCACGCTATCTCGCGGCACGGCCCAACGATTTCGACCCGATGGCGATCATGCGCCAGGGCGATCCGCGCGGCGCGAAGTTCGGCGGCTTCGGTGTGTTTGGAGCGACTTCGCCCGACGGCCTGCAGTGGACGCTGCTGCCGGAACCGATGCTGATTCAGCATAGCGATACGTTCCATGCCTGCACCTATGATGAGGTGCAGGGCAAATATGTGGCGTATTTGCGGTCGTGGCTGTATGGGCGGCGCACGGTGGCGCGCGCCGAATCGAGCGATTTTCGGTCGCTGGGCTTGCCCGAACAAATTTGCTGGCCCGACCCCGGCATGGCGCCTTACGACACATGGTATACCTCGGGCTACACGCGCATGCCGGGCGCGCCCGATTATCATTTGATGTTCCCCACGCTGTGGTCGCAGCTCGATGACAGCTTTACGCCGCACCTTTATTCGAGCCCCGATGGTGCGGTGTGGTCGCGAGTTTCGGACGTTGTCAACGCGGGCGGCGGCGTGGTGCCGGAAGCGGTGCGCCACGATTGGTGCCGCTGCGGCATGGCGATGATCAACCTGGTGCCGCTGCCCGGCGACCGCATTGGCAGCATGGTTCTGGGCTGGCATATCCCGCATAAGCACCCGCGCGCGATGCCGTTTGGCTATGCGGGCTGGGTGTGGTGGCAGCGGGGCCGCCTGACCGCGCTACGGGCCGAGCGCGAGGGGCAGTTCGCGCTTTATCCGCTGCATTTCGAGGGCCGCGAAGTGGTGCTCAACTTCCGCACCCGCTTCGCCGGCTCGATTCAAGTCGCGGCCCATGGCAAGGCATGCTACCGCACCTTTGAAGACTGCGACCCGATTAGCGGAGATGCGCTGGAACACGTCGTTAGTTGGAAGGGCCAGACCGATATCGGCCACGATGAAGGCGAAGCAGTGCAACTGCAGTTCCGCCTGCACAACGCCGATTTGTTCAGCGTGAGTTTCCGCTAACCAATCAGCGCGGCGATAGCGGCAATCTCACTATCGTTATCGGCGGCAAAAGCCGGCACACCGGTGATGAGCTGCCATTCCTCGACGTGCTCGGTGACGGCGCCGGGCGCAAGGCTGATTTGCGGGGCCAGGGTTTCGACTTCGAGCATATCTTCGTTGGTGAAGGTTTGGAAGTTGCAGCCACGATCGGGATAGGCGCCCTGTTTATCGTAGGTGAACTTCTTCACGAAAAGGGTGCCATCCAGCCAGTAGGCGACCCAGCCGGGGCTATGGCCGAGGCCCATTTTGGTGGGCCCGCGCAGTTCGCTCTGGCGCAGGGTGATGAAGTGGCGGCCGATATGCCAGCGCGGGTCGCTGAGATCGGTATAGGGCCAGAGCACCAGGTTGCGGTTGGGCGAGAAATCGCCGGGGTTCATGCCGGGGTGCTCGCCCATGGGCGGTTGCGGAATAATTTCGATGCCGCCGGGCGCCATGACGCTGAGCCCCCAGAGCGCGGTGGTCTGGTCGTGATCGGAGATATTGACCACGCGGTGCGTGGCGATGACGCGGCCATCGGCTTCGAGCTTGATATCGAGCTGCTTCTGGAAGCCGTTAGAGGTTTCGGGCGCGGGAGTGAGGCGCACCGTGCCGTCGCTGAGAATTTCGTGGGCCACCGGGCTGTTATCGAGGTGGTAGGTAGCGGGCATGGTTTCGGGCGCGAGCCACTGGCGATGGCCGCCGCGAATTTGCCATTCGCGCTCGCCGCTGCCGCCAATTTGCTCGGGGTAGTTTTTGAAAACATTCTCGCCACCGGCCGGGCGCAGCGAGATGACGCGCGGGCCGACATCGAGCGTAATGATAAGCTCGACATGCTCGTTGGCCAGGCGCAGGTTGTGCAGCCAGCCGCCGTATTCGACTTTTTCAATCGCTGCCATGGTAGCCTCTTTACGAATTGATCTGAAAGACTTCGGCGTAGATAGGGTCGTGCGAGCGTGAGGGCGGCAACACTCCGAGCTGTTGCAACTGGCGCGCGGTGGCGCGGTTGCGGTCGCGGGCGCGCTCGTAGAATTCGCGCGGATCGCTGGTGCCGGGATAGACCGGATCGAGCTGGGAAATGTGGTCGAGAATGAGACCGATTTTGCGCTCCATCAGCTCTTTGTTGAAGACGCTATAGTAATCGCCTTCCCACACTTCGTATTCTTCCCAGGCGCCGCGGTAGAACCACTGCTTGAACGGCTTGCCGCCTTCGGCGAGGTAGATGCAGGCGGCGCGGTTGAAGGCTTCGGCGCACATTTCGTGGGTGCCGTGCGGGTCGCTCTGCTCGCCGGTCAGCATGACAATTTCGGGCTGGGTATCGCGCAAAGCCTTGAGCATAATCTCGACATCGGGCTCGCCAATGGGCTTCTTGGCGACATGGCCCGTCTCGTAGAACGGCAGGTTGAGGAAAAGCGGTTTCGCGCCCATTTTGCGGCAGGCATCGGAGGCCTCGCCCTCGCGCACCAGGCGTTTGAGGTCGCGCAGCAGCTCGGCATCGGGCTCGCCCGGCTCGCGGTCGAAGATGAACTGGCGCACGTCGTTGAAAACATCTTCAAAAGCGCGGCCCGGCTCGGTGTGGTCTTCGATGAAGCTGATGAGGCGCGGGTGGCGCGCGCGCAGCAAGGCCAGCACGTCTTTATCTCGCACCGCCATGCTGCCGCTCACGCCATAGGCAACCACGACTTTATTGCCGCGCTCGGCCATTTTTATGAGAGTGCTGCCGCAGCAAATGACATCGTCATCGGGGTGGGGCGAGAGGCAGAAGACGCTCTGGTGTTGCGGCAGAAAGCGGTCGTCGCTGAGGCGCTTGCTGAGATCGAGCTCCACTTCCTGAATGGCGGCTTCGAGTGAGGGCACGGCGTGGGCGAGGCGTTGCATGCCGGCTTCGGCCAAGGCTTGAGCGGAGAGTTTGCCGAGTGGCTTATCGAGCTCTTGCCCCAGGGCGATGAGGGCGCGGCGGCGCAGCGGGAAAGTGCTGAAATCGGCATCGGGCGAGCGCCACGGCTTAGCATATTCGGTGAGGAGTGCGGCGGCGGGCTCATCGAGGTAGACCACGGCATTGTGGTGCTCGCGCAGGAACGAAGCCGGCACTTTCGAGGTAATCTTGCCTTCGAGCGCCTGCTGCACGATGGCGGCTTTGTGGGTGCCGCTGGCCATCATGATAATCTGGCGCGCTTCGAGAATGGTGCCGACACCCATGGTGATAGCGCGCACCGGCACGTTTTCGATGCCCTGGAACGAGAGGGCGGCATCGGCGCGGGTCAGGTAATCGATTGTGACGAGACGGGTATAAGTATCGCGCCCGGCGCCCGGCTCGTTAAAGCCGATATGGCCGGTGCGGCCGATGCCGAGCAACTGGATATCGAGCCCGCCCGCTTCGGCAATTAGGCCTTCGAAGCGCGCGCAATCGTCGCGCACCTGCTCCTCGCTGCGCGGCGTGCCATCGGGAATGTGGAAGTTGACGCAGTTGATGTGGTCGAAGAGCATCTCGCGCATGAAGCGATGATACGAGTGCGGCGAATCGGCGGCCATCGGGTAGTATTCATCGAGGTTGAAGGTGGTCACCCCCGAAAAATCGAGACCTTCCTCGCGGTGCAGGCGAACCAACTCGGCATAAACGCCGATGGGGGTGGAGCCGGTGGCTAAGCCAAGCACGGCGTTGGGTTTCTCGCGGATCAGCGCGGCAATTTGCGCGGCGACATCGACGCAACAGCTCTGGTAATCGGGGCGCACAAAGACATTATTCATTGGCAAGTTACTGACCTCTAACCTGGCGCAGCTCTTCGAGGGTGGTGGCGACGGAGGTGCGGCTCGCCTCGGGCGTGACGCGTTCGAGCTTGCGCCCGGTCTTCACGCAATCGACAAAATCGTTGATCTCGTTCTGATAGGCCAATTCATCGGCCACGGGAATTTCGGTCGTCTCGTTCTTGATGTGGAGGAGCAACGCACTGTTGCCGCTGGCCGAATCGAACTCGATGCTGGCTTGTTCAAGCACGACCTTGAAGGCGTAGCGGAATGCGCCGCCGTTGTTATCCCAACTGCCGTGCAGGTTGACCAGCAGCCCGCTATCGTAGCGCCAGTTGGCATCGACCGAAAGCGGCAGGTCGTCGGCCACGACACCCGCCGCATCGATTTTCGACGGCTCGCCGAACCACCAGAGCGCGGTATCGGCATCGTGGATGTGCATATCGTGCACTGCGCCGCCGCTTTGCGAGCCGGTCGCCAGCCAGTTGTTCGAACTCCACAGCGGCGTATCGCCCGAGCGGTGGAATTTGGCGTAGAGCGGCTTGCCGTATTTGCCGCTTTCAATGATCTTGTTGGTCTCGACATACTGGGGCCAGTAGCGCAGGCAGTGGCCGATCATGAGCTGGCCGGGCGCGGCGGCGGCGGCCTCGACAATGGCATCGCACTCGGCGACGCTCATCGCCATCGGTTTCTCGCACAGCACATGCTTGCCGGCCTGGAGTGCGGCGATAGTGACTTCGGTGTGGAGGGGAGTGGGCAGGCAGATATCGACGATGGCCACCGCTGGGTCGGCGATCAGGTCGGAGAAGCTCTCATAGGTGTTGATGCCGGCGAGGTCGACCACATCGGATTTCGAGGTATCAATATTGAGGCCGATCGACGACCAGTCGCCTTCCAATTTGCGCTTATCGATATCGCAAATCGCCACGACCTGGGCATCGGGATTGTTTTTGTAGCAATTGAAATGCATGCGGCCCATGCCGCCGATGCCGATAATACCCACCTTGACCATGAAGCTTCTCCTGTAACCGTTGTGACACCGCCACAGACTACTTTAGCACACCCGGGCCGGGGCTTCCGCTGGGGCTGAATCTCCATCTGCATCAGGTAAACTTCACCTGACGCCGCCGGGAGGTTGCCATGTCGATCGAAACCGCTGCCATATCCGCTGCCGAGCTGTTGAAGATGCCGCGCACTGGCCGGCAATACGAATTGGTTCGAGGAGAATTGAAAACCATGTCCCCAGCCGGTTTCGAGCATGGCTGTCTGGTTGCTAACATTACCGAACCGCTGCGCCGCTTTGTGCGGCAAAACAAGCTGGGGGTTGTCGTCGGCGCCGAAACCGGGTTTTGGCTGGCCCGCGATCCCGATACGGTACGCGCGCCCGATGTCGCTTTCGTGGCGCGTCACCGCGTTCCACCCGCCACAGAGCGACAAAGCTATTTTTCGGGCGCTCCCGACTTGGCTGTCGAAATCATTTCGCCGCACGACACTCTCTACGAAGTCGAGGAAAAAGTGGCGGCGTGGCTCGATGCCGGGTGCGGGGAAGTATGGGTCGTCAATCCTAAACGACAAACCTTGGCAGTGCATAAGGCTAACGAGGCGATTTCCGTATTGCACGCCTCCGAGCAACTGGTGGGAAGCGGCCTCCTGCCCGGTTTCAGCCTCTCAATCACGGCCATCTTCGAATGGGAATGAAGCGCGCCGGATGATCTCTTGCTGTCGCGTGCGCCGGGCACCGCGAATTTATGAGCACTACCCCCCTGACCGCAACATCGCGCCACCGTTGGCCAGCTTGGCTCATGCGCCGCCGCGTGCTTCTAGTGCTCATTCTCCTCGCCGGCCTCTATGGCCTCCAGGCGCCCATCAAGCACGTGCTGCGCGGCACGCCGGCCGGTGTCGTGGTCGATCACGATACGACCCTGCTCACCAACGAAGTGCTGCGCAAGCCCACCTTCCACGATACCGGCGCCTGGTGGACCGGAACCTGGTGCCCGGAGGCGCACTACTTCCGCCCTCTCACCATCACCGGTTTCTGGCTCGAATATCGTATTTTCGGGCCACAGGGCAATATTGGCTTTACCTTAGTCCACATCGTCTCGCACCTCATCTTGCTGGCTATTGCCTTCCTCTTCCTGGCCGAACTGCTCGGTCTTGCCCCCGCCGCCCTGGCGACGCTGATATATGCGACGCATTGGGCGGGCAACCTCACCCTGCCCACCGCCGATGAAGCGCTGACGATTTGGAAAGATAGCTGCGACGTGTGGTGTACCACTTTCTATGTGGCGGCTTTGTGGGCCTATTTGCTCTTCCTCAAGCGCGGCGGCACTAAGCGCCTGCTGCTGGCTATTGGGCTATTCCTGATCTCAATCGGCTTCAAGGAAGTCGGCTACATGGTGCCGTTTATGCTGCTACTGCTACTCTGGCACCAGCGGCAGTGGAAGACGCACTGGTGGTCGGCCGCGCCATTTTTCGTGCTGGGTGCGATTTGCTGGTGCTATCGTCTGTGGGCGCTGGGCGGCTGGGGTGCGCGCACCGGCGCCAACCGCTCGTGGATGCTGCGCTGGGCCAACGATGCGATGGGGCTGCGCGGCGGCATGGTGGCCAACGACTTCCTTACGCTGGCCATTATCGGAGCGTTTGTCGCGCTGTATTTAGCCTACAACCGGCGCTATCTCATCGCTCTCGGCTTTGCCGCCCTGACTGCCGTGGCGGTTTGCGCCACCGCCTGGAAGCTGGAGATGACGGTCGAAAACACGCTGTGGCGGCTCATCGTGGGTGAGCCCTGGTTACGCCTGCCCTTTGCCGTGGCCACGGTGTGGATGTACTGGCGCTTCCTTAAGAACCGCTGGCGCGACCAAGTATATGCGTATCTCTTCATCGTCATCGCCAACATGCCGCTGGCCGTACAACCCATCACGTCAAATCATGCCTACTATTTCCTGGCGCTGGGATGGGGCATTTTTTTGGCCTACATCGTGATTGATGCCTGGCAGCTCGGTGCGCAATATACACCAAATTGACAAGTGGCTCCACACCGGTTGTACGTTCCACCTGATAAGTTTCAACTGCAATTTTGTAAACGATCTTTCCCCTCGCACCCATCCGTGTTATACAAAGGGCAGGTAAGCGTGGAGAACGATCATGGAATGGAACCCCCAACCGGCGCAGTGGCTGCGCGACTATAACGCCAATGGCTATGTCGTGGTGGAGAACGCCATTGACCCGGAGACAATTGCGCAACTGACGGCCGAACTCGACCGCATCGAGCGCCAGATGGCCGAGGGCAACCTGGCGCCGCATTTGCGTAGCTGGATCTCGACCGAGCGCGAGCGCACGCGCAGCTTCGGAATCGGCGAAGTCGATAGCGATACCATCTCCAACATTATGGAGCTGCCGATTTTCGCGCCGGTTTTCCGCGACCTCATCATCTATCCGCGCGTGCTCGATATCCTCGAAGCGCTTTTCCAAAGCAGCGAATATTCGTTTCATAACTACAAGTGCATCTGCAAGATGCCGGGCAACATCGCGCCTTTCGCCTGGCACCGCGACTTGCCATATTTGCAGCACACCTCGCCCAACCTGATTACCTGCATGCTCTGCCTCGACCCGATGACTAAAGAGAACGGCGGAACCGTAGTTTGCCCCGGCTCGCACCTCATCCCCCATGAGGATGTGAAGCCCAGCGATATCGATATCACCGAAGCCGAGGTGCCGGCCAAGCGCGTCACGGTGGAGTGCCCGGCGGGCAGCGCGGTGCTTTTCCATGTCAACTTAGTGCACGGTGGCGGCCCCAACCTGAGCCAAACCAAACGGCGCAACGCGATCAGCATTTGGGCCGGCGACCAGTGCTACCCCACTACCGGCGCGCGCTATGCCTACGAATTCGTCAAACCACGCAGCAGCGACCCCCTCCGCCAAAAAGAGATCGCGCTGACGTTCAAGACCAATTAACCACCAAGACACGAAGAACGACGAAGATTGTGGTTTACGGTGTACGTTGCATTTGCACTACGCCTTGAATCTTTGTGGTTTTATACTAACCCCATGCAAGAGCCTGTTTTATACGAATCGCATATGCACACACCGCTGTGCAAACACGCGCTGGGTGAGCCGGAAGAATATGCGGCGGTCGCACAGGAGCGGGGGCTCAAGGGCATCATCGTGACTTGCCACAACCCCCTGCCCGATGGCCTGGCCGCCTCGGTGCGCATGGACCCCGAGCAGTTCGACGCCTATGTGGCGTTAGTGGCGCGGGCGCGCGCGGCGTGGGCGGGTCGTATCGATGTACGCCTCGGTCTCGAAGCCGACTATATGCCGGGTTTGGAGCCGTGGCTGCAAAAACAACTGGCGAGCGCCGAGTTTCACCATGTGCTGGGCTCGGTGCATCCGCAGCTTTCCGAGTATCAGGAGCGCTATTTCGACGGCAACTGGCAGCATTATCAAGAAACTTATTTCGAGCATCTGGCCATGGCCGCCGAAACCGGCCTGTTCGATACCTTGGCGCATCCCGACCTGGTGAAAAATATGTCGCCCTCGCACTGGCATCAGGGCCAGGTCATGCCGGCGATTCGCCGCGCGCTCGACCGCATCGCCGCCGCCGGCACCGCGATGGAGCTCAACACCTCGGGCATGCTCAAAGCCATCCCCGAAATGAACCCCAGCCCCGGCATTTTGCGCGAGATGCACCAGCGCGGCATCCCCGTGGTGCTGGGCGCCGATGCGCACGTGCCGCACCGCGCGGCCGATGGCTACGAAACCGCGCTCGATCTCGTGGCAGCGGCTGGGTATACGGAGATTAACTTCTTCCTGGAGCGCGAACGACAGACAGTGGCCATCGGCATGGCCAGAGCGAGCTTGAGAGTGGTGGAGCCGGCTGTAGCGTAAGCAAGCCAGTCAATGGCTCTTTATAATTCAAGAAAAGGCTGCAAGTCTATTTCCGACAACGGCTTTCTTGCTCCATGTCTCACAGCCAGAACATAGACTTCTTGCTTGTCTTCGTCAATGCGAAACACGATGCGATAGACACCGGGGCGTTTTCCATACTGAATCTGCCTGATTTCAATGCCTAACATTGAGGCTTCAGGCGCTGACGGGCAACGAGTAGGCATTATTGCCAACGAACTAATTTCCGACCTTACTCGGTGATACCAGCGGCGCGCACTATCAGGAGCTCTCAGTGCGATATAGGTAAATGCCTGTTCAATATCTGCTTCGGCTCGAGGCTGAACGGTAATTTTATAAACTATGCCGCTTTTCGAATTCGGCAAAAAATTCTTCGGCAGGACGGCCCTGTCCCAACAGCGATTGTTCCAGTCCCATACGAACTGCTTCCAAATCTTCAGCCGCATCGAGCCGATCGAGCAGTTTCTGATATGATTCCGCATCTTGCACGACAAACTCAGCTTTGCCGTTCACCGTCAGCACAACCGGCCCCTTGGACGATTTGAGCTTGCCGAGAATGCCCTTGGGGTTGCGCTGAAAATCGGTTACAGAATGGATGTTGGTCAAGGTTATCATAATGGCTCACATGAAATTTCATGTTATGTAATTTCATGATACGGCAAAGTTGCGGTTGGTGCAATCGCCCGTGCCGGACAATCAGGAAGAACTGCCATCAGCGCTATCGCCAAGCTCGGCCACGACGTCTTCCGTCCTCTCCACCCGTCCGAAAATGCGCGCGTGCATCAGCAAGGCTTCATCGTGGGCGCGCTGGGTGAGCGTGGCGCAGGCGTCCTCGCAAATCAGGCTGTTGTAGCCGAGCTCGGCGGCAGCGCGGGCGGTGCCAAATACGCAGGCATCGGTCAACACACCAGTGATCACCAGGCTGCGCACGCCCATATTGCGCAGGGCATGGTCGAGAAAGCTGGCGGTGAACGCTCCCGAAGTCAGCTTATCCACGACCAGATCGCGGGGCCGGGGAGCCAGGCGCGCATCGATTTGATAGGCCGGGCTGGCGTGATACGATGATGAATCCACGGGCGGAGCAACAGGCTTCAAGCGCGCCGTCATTTCGTCGTGCGTGGTCGTCACGTTGCCGTTGCGGGTATAGACGATTTTGAGATTTTGCGCGCGGAAGAAATCGATTAAGAGTAGCGTATTGGGCAACACGGTCTCATCCATACGGCTTATCCAATCGCGCAAAATATGCGGGTAGCCGGTCGCGAGAGGAGAATCGGCGGCGATCGTCATTTGGCCGACCTGCATATCAACGATGAGAAGCGCCGTTGTGGCGGGGTCGAGCCTGAAATCGGTCGCCAGCACATCGTAGGGCCACTCGTTGTCGAGGCTGCGAGGATTCCATGTCATGATTGCATTGTACAATAGCGCCTAACTCTGCCGGCTTTTTCGATATCCCGCCGGCGTCGCTCCCACCAACTGCGCGAACTGGCGCGAGAAGAAGTACACATCACTGTAGCCCAGCCTCTCGGCTATTGCCTTGATGGGCAGGTCGCTCTCGCCCAGCAGCTTGCGCGCGCGCTCCATGCGCGTTTGCAACACATAGGTATGTAGCGGCAGGCCGGTCGTGGCGCGGAAACGGCGGCGCAGTGTGCTGAGGCCCATGCCGCACTGCGCCGCGAGTGCCGCGTAATCGAGCGCCTCATGCTCCAGGGCCGCCATTACTTCGGCCAGCCAGGCTTCGCGCGGCGCAGGCCGGGCGCGCTCCTCGGCCAGTTCAAGCAGCAGGCTTTCCAACAGATTGGCGCCCCGCGCCGCGCCCCAGCGGTCGCCGCGCTGGGCTTGCACCAAAAGGTTATCGAACACGCCCTCGTAATCGCGCCCTGGCGGCGCCGGCTGGGCGCCCCGCAACCAAATTCCAGCCGCCAACCAATCGCGCATCAGCGGTCCGCGAAAGGCGACGTAGCGATGGTTCCAGGTGGCGTGACCAACGCCAGGGTGAAAGCGGATGTGAGGCCCGGGGAAAGCGGTCCAGAACCAGCGACCGGTCATGGCGTGCGCCTCACTGTCGTAGCTCAGCTCGACACCGCCGCCGCTCATGAATTGCAGGGTGTAGTAATCGGCAAAATGCTTATCGACGCGCGAGGCGCAGTCCGGCACGCAGTTGCTGTGAAGAAAGACGAGATCGCGCGCCATACTGAGCATATAATACAAAAATTGGAATAGATACTCTATTCTCGCCTGCATTCACATTGCATAAGCTACCCGATGGAGGCTTTCACCGTGAGCATATCGACCGGCATGACACCCGTAGCACCGCTGCAACTGAGCGAGGGCGAGCTGCGTTTCTACAAGGAAGAGGGCTATCTCTATATTCCCGGCCTAATTGGGCGCGAATACATCGCGGCACTACGCGAGGAAGTGCTCGACGTGATGGCAGCCGCCGGAGCCACGCCGGAGCGGCTGCGCCAGGCGAGCGGCACGCGCGATAAGCTGATTCAATCGGGCCAATATCTGGCGGGCAGCAGCCTCGACGCCCTCATTCACAGTCCGCACCTGCTCAGCGTGGCGGCGCAACTGATGGGCGGTCCGAGTACGATGTATTTGCCCTTCACCGCCGTCAAAAGCGGCGGCGGCGGCGGGCGCTTCCATTTCCACCAGGACAACCAATATACCCGTTTCGACGGGCCCGGCATCAACCTCTGGTGCGCGCTCGACCCCATGACGCCCGAGAACGGCTGCCTGCAGGTGGTGCCGCGCTCGCACCTCGAAGGCACAGTGGAAGCGGTCGGCAGCAGCGATGGCGACGGGCACCGCATGGTGGCGCAGGAGCCCTCACGCTTCCTGCCGGTGCGCATGAACCCCGGCGATTGCATCGCCTTCTCGCGTATCACCATCCACGGCTCCGGCCCCAATGAAACCGACCAGCCGCGCATCGCCTACGCGGTGCAGTTCCACCGCGACGATGTCAATGCCTTGCGCGAGGGCGAGTGGACTTCGCTCAAGGAGTTTCCGCGCTGGAACAACCCGCCACTCGAGCGCTTGAGCCGTCCCGACGAGAAATCGCGCGACGGGCATTGAGCCGTTTTGTGGTAGATTGCATGAAGTGACAGCAGCACTTCCGACTACATTAAATACAGCCCCGGCGGCTCTGGTTTTCGATCTCGACGGCGTGATCTGGCATGGTAATACCGCCATTCCCGGTGCGGTGGAATCGGTGATGCGCCTGCGCGCGGCCGGCAAGCGCTGCCTGTACGCAACCAACAATTCGAGCCGTACGCAGAGCGATTTCGGCGCACGGCTGCGCAATATTGGGGTGGAGCTCGACGATTCCGACGTCATGACTTCGTCGTCGGCCACGGCGCTCTACCTAAGCGGCGAATTGCGGCCGGGTTTTTCGGCCTATGTTATCGGCGGCGAGGGCATCATCAACGCTCTGCGCGCCATTGGTGCCGAAGTGACGACCGGCGACAACGCCGATGCCTCGGCAGCCGATTGCGTGGTGGTGGGCATCGACCGTGAATTTACCTACGCCAAACTGCGCAATGCGCATCGGCTGATCGATAACGGCGCGCGTTTTATCGCGACCAACCGCGACGCGACTTTCCCTACCGAGAACGGCTTGACGCCGGGCGCGGGGTCGCTGGTGGCGGCGGTGATGACGGCGACCGGGGTAACACCCACTACCATCGGCAAGCCCGAGCCGCTCATGTTGCAGCTTTGCCTGCGCGCGCTCGGCCTGCCGGGGCCGCAAGTGGTGATGATCGGCGACCGCCTCGATACCGATATCGCCTGCGCCCACCGCGCCGGCATGCCGGCCTTTCTCGTGGAAACCGGCGTCACTACACGCGCGGCAGCCGAAGCCGCGCAGGGCGAAGAGCGGCCCGACGCCACTTTTGCCGATTTGCCCGCCCTGTGCGACGCGATATTGGCGGTGGAGAACAGCGCGCCGTGAGCGAAACCATCGACGAGCTGCCGCTCACCGTTTTTCAAACGCGCGCCTACCTTATGGCCTACCGCCGCCAGTTCGGGCGCGGCAAGACCTTTCATCGCACCCGCAGCGAAGGCGGCCAGGCGTTTATGATGACGCGCGGCCGCACCGCCAAACGGCTCGAGTGGTGGGGCGCGGGGATTCACGATATCGGCGGCGCGGCCTATGACAGCCCGGAAACCGCAGCCGCGTTGTGGCATGGCATCGAGCGGCAGGCGCGCCACCACCATGCGGCGGTGCTGGCGCAAATCCCCGCCGGCTGCCGCCTGGTGGAGCATGCCACCGCCGCCGGCTGGCAGGTGGCCGAGGGCGAGGTGTGCCCGGTGCTGGAACTGCCCGCGACCTGGGACGACTACGTGCGCTCGCTGGGCAAGAACATGCGCGAGCAGATCAAGCGCTATCCCAAACGGCTCGAAAAGCAGTGCGCTGTCGAGTATCAGCTTGCCCACGGCGAGGCCGAAGTGCAGCAAGGCCTGACCGACCTATTTCAACTGCACGGCAAACGCTGGCGCGCGCGCGGCCAAACCGGCGTGCTGGCCACCCCCGGCCGCCAAAAATTCCACCGCGAGGTGTGCCACGCCTTCGCCCGCCACAACTGGCTACGGCTGTGGACGCTACGCTGCGACGGCAAGCCGGCTTGCGTGCTGCTCAATTACTTTTATGGCGGCCGCTATTACTTCTTCATCGGCGGTTTCGACCCCGAGATGATGCGTCTCAGCGTGGGCACCTGCCTCTTCGCGCGCGTCTTTCAACACGCTATCGAGGAAGGCGCGCGCGAGTTCGATTTTCTGCGCGGCGAGGAAGAGTATAAATATCGCTATGGCGCGGTCAACCGCTACTATAAAGACTTGCTCTATTTCGAAGATTCGCCGCGTGGCCGCTATTTGAAGCGCCGCGTAGAGTTGGAACACGCCATCCGCGACCGCGTTCATCGCGCTTTCTCCGCCGCCCACCGCAAACCCCATTCGAGCGATTAGCTTTTCTCCGGCACGCCGCTTGCAATTTCCGCAGCATCGGTATGATTTGAGGGAGAACGAGCGTGCCACGACTAGAGGGACAGAAAAGCAACAGCAAAACGATTGCAATCGGCGTTGCCGCCGTGGTAATTGTCGCCGGTGGAATTTGGTATGCCATGGGCGGCGGCCGCGCGGCGCCCGAGCCGGCTAATAGCGCACCACCCGAAACTGCCAGTGCCGATGCCAACGCCGGGGCAGGTCCGGTCGATGAGAACACAGTCGGCGGCGCTTCGGCGGGCGGCGATGTATCGACTGATAACACCGCTGCCGGCAATGCCGCCGGTAGCGCGGGCGGAGCCGGTGCGGCCAATGCCAGCAATAGCGCCGGAGTTTTCGACGCCAACAGCACGGGCGGCGCGCCAGGCAATGCGGCCATGGGTAACACGGCTGGAGCCGGCAGCCCCAGCGATACAAGCGGCATCACCGGCGCCGGTAACGCGGCGAGCAGTTCAGCTATGGGTGGCAGTAACCCCAACGGGGCCGGCCGCAGCCCATCAAACCCCGGAGCCGCACCACCCCCACCGCCGCCCGGCATGGGCACCTCGACGCAAAGCAACCCCGCCACCAGCTTAGACAGCAGCCGCAATCAGGGTACAGGCACAGCGGCGGGCCGCCCAAATAGCACGGGCGGTATTGGCGGCACGAGCCCAGGCGCGGCGGCCGATAGGATCCGCAACAACCCGGAAGCCAGCCGCCCCGGTGGGGCAACGACAAGCCCGGCCGGCAGCGGCCGCCCGGCGACTTCGACCGGCGGCACCACTGGCTCGATGTCGGGGACGGGGGCTACTTCCCCTGGTTCTATGGGCGGCGGTTCAGCCGGAACATCACCATAAATCAACCATTTCGGAGGAATTTCATGCGCAAAGGAAAAAGCCTGATTGGCTTACGCATTATCAGCCAGACCGAAGGCGCCGCGTTAGGCGTGGTTAGAGATCTCATCTTCGATTCCAACGCCAGCGATTTGCTGGCGCTGCTCATATCGGAGCGCGACTTGTTCGGCCTTATCGATGCGCAGATCGTGCCGTGGGAGTTTGTGCGCAGCATCGGGTCCGATGCGATTATGGTGACGGGCGCCGAGGCGCGCGTGAAGGCGGGAGATTATCCGCGCGTCAAGCATGTCATGTCGAGCGCTCATGCGCTTTCGGGAACGCAGGTCTACACTTCCGATGGCAGCCTGATCGGCAGTTTTGCCGATATGTGCATCGATGAAACGACCGGCCGCATTATCGGCTATGAGCTTTCGGGCGGCTTTATCAGCGATACCATGAGCGGCAAGCGCTTCATGCCGGCGCCGCGCGAAATGTCGCTCGGCGAGCATGTCGCCATCGTGCCGCCCGATGCGGCTACCACCGTAGAAACGCAACCGCCCGACCCGGTGGGCGGGCTGCGCACCACCGTGGCGCATTTGGCGCAAAATCTGGGCACAGGCTACAATGCAGCCGCCGAGAAAGTGGCTACGACCTATGACCATCTGGCTACGGTATCGGTCGATAAGCAAATCGATTTCGCCGTCGGCAAAACTGCCGGACGCGATGTCTATTTGCCCGCCGTCGAAGACACCGAGATCGTGCCCGGCGAACCGTCTCGCGAGCTCATGAACTCGAGCCCCGATGGCGCCGCGCCGGCTGCGGAAACCCTGCTTATCGGACATGGCGAAACGATTACCCGTGAGCATGCCGAGCGCGCGGTCGAGGCGGGAATACTGGCCACTCTCGTGACTTCCGCCATGGGTGGCGCGGCCGGTGAAACCTACGCCAATCGTGGCAGCCTAATTAGCAACGTGCGCGAGCACGAATCGCTGGCAGCGCAGGATAGTGGCGTCGCGGTAGCGCGGGCCGCCGAGCAGACCCGCGAGCACCTGGCTGGCGCCTGGGATACGGTCAAGCAGAAGGTCGCCGAGATTGGCAGCGCGGTGCAGGAGAAGAAATCGGAGCACGATGCGCAGGCGGAGCGCGCCGCCATCGAGCGCGTGCTGGGTCTGCCGACCAACCGGGTCGTGCTCGATACCACCGATAACGTGATTTTAAACGCGGGCGAAATCGTGACCAATGCGGCGGTGGCCCGCGCGCGCGAAGCCGGAGTGCTGCATCTTTTGCTGGCTGCGGTGCCGACGACAACCACCGCACCAGCAACGGCAGCGCCCTCGACCACCGTAGAAACTAACGCGGCCATGGCGATAGCCCCGGATACGCCACCCGATCGCCCCGAAAAGGCCGAAAGCCCCACGGCGGCAGTTCCAGCCATCTAGAAGTTGCGAAGAATCGGCGCGCGGCAAAAAGCTGCGCGCCGATTCTTTTTTGCGCCACGGCATTATTTATCGACGGTCGGCAACGAACCGCTCAGCCCAGTTGCCTCGGTGCTCGGCATGGAGCCACCACCCACTGCGGCGGCGGCAAACTCGCCGACTTGGGTAATGACCTGCTTCACGCTTTCGGGCGCGCCCAGCATTAGGCCATCGGCGAGGACGCCCAGCCCCAGGCCTTTACTCAGGTTACCAATCATATTGCCCATGGTCTGCGGATCGCCGTAGACCTTGAAATCGGCCTGGGAGAGTGCCTGGCCGATGGCCTGAGCCATGGCGATCTGCACTTCCTTCATGGCCTCGATGGCCAGCTTGGCCTGCTCGAACTCGATGGCGGCGCGGTCGTAGGTCTGCTTGTTCTCCAGCGCTTTGCGTTCGACTTCAACCTCCATTTCCTTGACCTTCACCTGCTCGAGCGCTACGGAGATATCGACCATCTGCAAGGCTTGCTGGCCTTGCGCCTCCAGTTCCCTGGCTTTCATTTCGGCTTCGGCCAAGGCAATGCGCGCTTGTGCCTGTTGTGCCGCCGCCATCGTCTCGGCTTCGGCCTGCTTCACGCGCGCTAGCACCGCGATCTCCAGCTCGGTCTCGCGCTTGATTTTTTCCTGTTGAATGAGTTGTTTGGCCGCCGTCAGCTTGACCCCGGCTTCGCGCTCGGCGGTGGCCAGCGATTCGACGGTCATGACCGATTGATGCGCTTTCTCGCGCTCGGCCTGGGCTTCGAGAGCGGCGCGTTCGGCGCGGGCGCGCGCCATTTCTTTTTCGGCGATGACGATTTCGCGCTCTCGGTTAGCCACCTCAACGGTCTGGGTGCGCGCCACATCGGCTTCCTGTATGCCCTGCTCCTTGGTGATGCGGGTTTCCTCGCGTTGCTGCTCGGTGGCGTAGAGCGCCTGTTCTTTCTCAACGCCGCGCTTTTGCAGGGCCAGGTCCTGCGCGATTTGGGCTTCCTTGACCGCCTGCTCCTGCTCGATAGCGAACTCTTGCTGCTCCCGGCTGCGCGCCGAGCGAATCTTCGCGATATCGGCCGCCTGCTGCGCTTCGGTTTCGGCCTGCTGGCGCTGCAGTTCGAGAATTTGCTGGCGCGTCTGCACGTTCTTCTCGGCGATGGCGCGCTCGGCCTCGCGCTCCAGGCGCACGGTTTCGACGTTCTGTGCCGAAGTGATTTCGGTGGCTTTGCGGCGGCCCTGCACATCGAAAACGTTGACCTGCGACAGTTCGTGCGGATCGACCTGGTCGAGCGAGGAGATGGTGACCGATTCGAGATCGATGCCGTTGGGGATGAGGTCGCGGCGCACATGCTCCTGCACGATCTGCGCGAACTCGTCGCGGCGGGCATGGATGACGAAGAGGTCCATCTGCGCGGCGGCGTGGCGCAGGGCCGAAACCAGCTTCTCGCGCACCAATTCCTCGACCGTGGTGGCATCGATCGATTTATTGCCCAGGCTGCGCGCCGCCTGCACGATGCCTTCCTCATCGGGCATAACCTTGATATAGAACTCGGCATGCACGTTGATGCGCAAATTGTCTTTGGTAATCAGCGCATGCTCGCGGCCGGTGAGCGCCACGCCCAGCTTCATGGTTTCGAGCGAGACCGCGATTTGGCGATGGAAAAGCGGGATGACATAAGCTCCGGCATCGAGCACGACTTTGCACCCACCGCTGCCGGTGCGCACAAACGCTTCATTAGCGCTGGTGCGGCGATAGAACGCGGTGAAAAAACTCATCCAGGCGGCTAGCACCAGGCAGACAATACCGGCGATGGACAGCACCAGCACCACCATGGGGTGCATATGATTGTAGATGGGCCAGCCGATGAGGGCCAGGCCGAGTGCGGCCAAAATTACGATTAAACCAGACATTTTCGTTGCTCCTGTGGGGAATGGGTCGCCAGTAGGCGAGCGTCTAGAATGCGATGCTGTGCATCGCGCGTCATGCGGCGTGCGGAGTTAAGGCGAGTTGAACGTCGTAGGTGGCTGGGTCAGCGCTCAGGGCGGGTTGCTGCCAACCAGCCAGCGCCAGGCGCTGTAGGGCCGCTCGACCTGCGCGTCCAGCAGGCGAGGTTCGCGAAGTGAACGGTAAAGCGAAGCGTTAGGATAATTGGACATCGGGTTTCATATCCGGTTCGGCTTCATTCCACGGCTTGACCAGGTAGTAATCGTTTTCGCTATCGTAGGCCACCACCAGCGCGGCCTGTCCGCGCGCCATGTCGGCGGTACCGGGCTTGGTGCGCGCCGGCAGTTTGTGCAGCGTGCCGGCGACATCGCGCGCATAAACGAAACCTTGTCGCTGGGTAATGGGAGTAATGGTTTCGCCCACACGGCCTTCCAGTTCGGTCTTAACCGCGGCATAGCTCTCATCGACCGGAGTAAAGCGCGCCAGCACCGATGATATGCCTGCGGTGAGCAGCAGACCGCCCGCAAGTGCGATAGTCGCGGAGACAACTACCAGCTCCACCGTCGGCGTTATTTCGGCGATCACGATTTGGTTGGCTGTCCAACCGCAAACGCCCCAGAACAGGCAGAAGTTCTGTAGCAGCATGAACGGCGGAATGGTGGGGGTGTGCGCGGCGCGGCTGCCACGCGCGGTGTGGCGAATAGTATGATGGGTGTGGTGGCGGCCACCGTGGTGATGTGCGCGATGGGGGTGTGCACCGTGGTGGTGTGCACCATGGTGCGAGCCTCCATGCCTAGCGGCTCCCATAACGGAGAGGAGCACGAGCGCCAGCCCGAGACCGAAAGGAACCAAAAAAATCAGGTTCCACCACGCGCCGAATTGTTCGTAGCTTTGCATTTTTTGGCCCCAATCGCCGTCCGTGGCTGGAAGGCAGGGGGCTTCTGGTTGTAATCAGTCAGAAAGGGGGTAGTGGGCCGTTCGCTTCGTTTTGGTGGGAAAAACTCCGTATCGCGGTCATGCCCAATGCGCTATTATAGCGCTTTCCTAGCGGCTGTAAAGGGGGTGGGACAATTATTTTTTTGGCGCTACTAAAACGTTTTGAAAAAAACCGGCTGCCGCGTTAGTGCGATGGCATGTTTCCCACCGCCGCCATGCGCGCCACAAAGCATAGCGCCCATAAAATGACACCCGTAAAAAGCCCACTGCGCGCGAAGCCGCCCAGCTCCGATTCATCGGCATCGAAGTAGCGAGTCAGGCCGTAACCTATGACCGGCATCGACATCGCGACCATAAAGATAAATCCGCCGGTGGCCCAATAGCCAACATCTACGCGCGGCAATGCGATGGCATTATCCGACTTTGTGGCTTTTTTTGCGGCTTTGGCGGCCACCTTGCTCGCCTGGGCATCCAATCTGGCGCGGGTCCAGGGCAAAATTTCGGCGCAGCCATGGCAACGCGATACGCTGTGAGAGTTGTTCTGGCCGCATTTATCGCACGGCCCAAAATCGACGCCAACGGGCGCCTTACTGACGAGTGTCTGATTCATCTGCACTTCCCTACATAGACTACAGAGAACTATATCATGTCAATATTATCAGGTCAAGTTAAGGCGCGGCTTAGAAATGGCATCGGGGCCGACGATTGGCATCTCCGATCATGATGCGCAACGCTTCCACACGGTGGACAATGTGGTTGCCTACATTTTTACGAGGAAGGTTGTGGCGAGATAGGTTTCGATCGATCGATCAGGTGGGCTCGGCCTCGGTATCGTCGTTGATGGCGCTTGCATATTCGCGGCGCGCTTTCATTTCCGAATAGCCGACGAGAAGCAGAACGGCGCCGCAGAAAAGCAGGGTGAGAACGAGGCCGCCTTGCAGGGCAACGATTAACTGGGGCCACCACGCCACGGCGAGCGAAATTCCCAGAGCGAGGAGCACAACGCCAATGATAATAGGCACTTTCCCTAGTTATAACACGCGGCCACTCTTGCTACAATTCACCCTACATGATGCCCTCAATTCGTTGCTGCCTTACACTCTCGCTCCTCGCCTCGATGCCACTTGCCGTGGCCGATGAGACACCGCCCGCCGCACCACCAACCGTACCGGTCCCGGCGCCAACGCCCCCACCCGCGCCTCTTACCGCCGTGATCGAGCCCGGCCTTACCCTGACCCGCATGTGGCTGGCCAACCCCGATGGGCCGGTGGCGATGTATGTGGTGCGTGCGGCCCGTAAAAGCGGCTGGGCGATGCAGATTGCGCCCGCCGACCCGCTGGCCTTGAAGCGCGCGCCGGTAACTAAAATAGCGCGCGATTTTGGCGCGACGGTCGCGGTCAATGGCGGCTACTTCGCCTTTGGCGGCGCGGCGGTGGGCGCAGTGGCGGTCGATGGTGAGTGGATTCGCTTGCCGTGGAAAGACCGCACCGCACTCGGTTTCGATGCCAAGGGACGCGTCAAAATCGATGTGATCAACGCCGCGCCCACCGCCCGCTTCGGGGACGCCACCGTCGCTATCGATAACCTCAATGGTTTTCCCGGCACCGGGGCCAGCGTGCTCACGCCGCGCTTCGGCACGACCTATAAGCTTAAGCCCGAGCAGAGCGCTATCGAAGTGGTGGGCGGCAAGGTGACCGCCCGGCTGGATATGGGCGAGACGCGCATCGCGCCTGGCGGCTGGGTTTTAGTTGCCGGCGCCGCCGCGCGCGCCGCGCTGCAAAATGTAGCGATTGGCGATGCCGCCTCGTGGCAAGTTGCGCCCGCCCCGGCCGAATGGGGGCAATTCCCGCAGATTTTAGGCGCCGGGCCACGCCTGTTACGCGCTGGGCAGATCGAAGTGACTGATGTCGCGGAAAATTTTCGGCCCGATGTGGTCTGGCGCGGCCCGCGCACCGCCGTGGGTATCGACCGCGCGGGCGATATTGTCATCGTGGTCGTCGATGGCCGCCAGGCGCATTCAGTCGGCCTGCGCCTGCCCGATTTGGCGCGCCAGATGCAGGCACTAGGCGTAGTCGATGCCCTCAGCTTCGATGGCGGCAGCTCGGCAGTGCTGGTGATTAAAGACCAAATCATCAACAAGCCCTCGCAGGGCAAGGAAGTGTATGTTGCAAACGCGCTATTACTACGCCAGGCACCTGCCCCCAATGCCGCAGCGACGGGTGCGGCTAAACAGGTCGGCTCATTGAGCATGCAAATTCACCGTTGATAGGATTATAAGCATGAGAAAAATCATAGTTCTGTCGTTTATTTCGCTCGATGGTGTGATGCAGGCGCCGGGTGGGCCGACCGAAGATGGTAGCGGCGGCTTTGCGTACGGTGGCTGGACCGTGCCCTACTTCGATGAATTGCTGCATGAAACAATGGACCAGCAAATGAGCCGGCCTTTCGACCTGCTACTCGGCCGCAAGACCTTCGATATTTTCGCGGCCTATTGGCCGGAACATAACGATGATGCGCCCGGCATCAACGCCGCCACTAAATACGTGGCGTCGAACACCCTCACCGCACACAGTTGGCAAAAATCGGTGTTTCTAAACGGCGATGTCGTGGCGAAAATTGAGGCGCTCAAAGAGGAAGACGGCCCCGAATTGCAAGTGCACGGCAGCGGCGAACTGATCCAGACGCTCTTAAAACACAATCTCGTCGATGAGTTCTGGCTGAAGATTTTTCCTGTCGTGCTCGGCAACGGCAAGCGATTGTTTGGCAGCGGCACAGTTCCGGCAGCTTTTGAGCTCACGCACTCGAAAACATCGCCAAGCGGCGTGATCGTGGCAAATTTGCGGCGGGCGGGCGAGGTTCAAACGGGTTCGTTTGGAGATTGACAGGCACGGTTGGCATCGGCGGCAAGATGCCACCGCTACGAAAAGGTTAGTTCAAGGCGTCAAAACCATTTTGCCGATATGCGAGCCGCGTTCCATCGCCTGATGCGCGGCCTGCACCTCGGCCAGCTTAAATACGTGGGCGACTTTTTGTTTGAAAGCCCCGCTCTCAAAGCCATCGAGAACCGCCCGATAACCCGCCTCCAAAACCCCGGCGTTTTCGCCCATTTCACTGAGCAGCCAGCCGCGCAGCGCGCCGTATTTGCGAATCAGCGGCGAGACATCGACCTGATCGGGCTTGCCCAGTAAGCCATAAATCCATATCGTACCGTGTTGGGCCAAAGCGCGAATCTCGGTATCGAGGTAGGGTCCGGCAGCTACCGCATCGAAAAAGACATCGACGCCATGCCCGCCGGTGATCTGCTTCAATTCGCGGTGCCAGGGCAGCATGCCATCGGCACCGTGAGTGACCACGAGGTAGTCGTAATCGCCAGCCAGCGCCGCGGCTTTTTGAGGGCTGCTGGTCAGGCCGACCGCCACCCCACCCGCCTGCCGCACAATTTGCGCTGCCGCCAGCGCCACGCTGCTCGATGCCGCTGAAATCGCCACGAACTGGCCCGCGCGCAGTTGCTGCTTCCAAATCAGGCAACCCCAGGCAGTGAGATAGGGCAGCCACAAAGTGCCGAGCAATTCATCGGGCACGGCCGCCGGTGCTAAAACGGTATCGCTGGCGCCCGCGAGGTAATGCGTGCGATAGGTGCCGCCGCGCCGGCCGGCTCGCGGCACTTCGACCCCAAGGATGACGCGCTGCCCCATTGCGCGCGTGTTGACGCCGGCGCCCACAGCTTCGATAACGCCGCCGCCTTCGATGCCCGGCGTAAAGGGCGGATTGCCCGAGGAGAGCTTATATTCACCGCGCCTCGCCATGAGGTCGGCGTGGTTCATGCCGATGCTGGTCAGGCGCACCAGCACCTCGCCGGGCCCGGGCACGGGCGTGGGCAGCTCCACCAATTGCAACGCTTCCGGCCCGCCGAAGGCTTCGACAATAACTTGCTTCATTCCAATGTCACCCGCACCACCCACACGCTGTTGGTCTCTGTCGAATCGGCGGGAACTGGCCCCCAGCTAAAGGGCAGGCGGTCGTAGATGTAAAGCAGGTGCTTGTCGTCCAGCACTACCACTTCGGTGTAGGCCGAGGTGTGGTTGCCCGCCCCGATTAGGTCGTTCCGGCAATGTGCGTTGTGGTGGGCCTTGATATCGACGGACAGCCAGTCGCGCCCACTTCCATCTTCGTTGAGCCAAAGATACAAGCCATCGCGACCGCCCGAAAGCACGACCGTGCCATCGGGCAGTGTGGCCAGGCTGGGCTGCACCGAGAACGGCTGCATGGCCACGGGTTTCGTCCATGTCAGCCCTTCGTCGCTGCTCCAGCTCTGGCCGAAAGGCACGTGGCCGGCCAAGCGAAAGACGCACATCAGGCGGCCATCCTTGAGGCGGCACATCGCGGCTTCGCAAGGCCCCTCGGCGCCTTCCAGAGTGCATTCAGGACCGGCAATCGTCGAGTGAATTTTCCAGGCCACGCCATCGCGCGAAACGGCCGTCATCAGGCTGTAGCGCTTATCACCCTCGTAGGTGCCGTAGAGCGTCGCGATATGCGCGCCATCCTTGAGCGGCACGCTCTGCCCGTTGAAGACGAAGCCGGTCACTTTCAGGTTGGGCGAGGGCCGGTGGTCGGGTTTGGGCCAGCCGCTCACGGTGAGGCCTTCCTCTGTTTTTTGCTCGCGCGCGCCGGCCGGAACGCGCTTATAGGCCGCTTTCATGCCCAGTCCGTCGGGAAAGAGATAGTAGGGCAACAGCACCAAGTCACCCGAGGCCAGTTGCACTTTGACATCGCAATAGAACGAATTGATTAGCGGACCCCAGGTCTGGCCGCCATCGCTCGACCAGGCGCATTTGGCGGTGGCGTTATCAACGGTCTCATCGGCATAGTCGGTCATGGTGGCGAGCAAGTCGCCGTCGGGGGTTTTCGCTAAAGTGGGAAACCACAAGTAACCCTTGCTGCGACCCACCAAAACCGGCGGCGCGAGGGTGACTTTGTGCTTGCCCACGGTGGTGGTCGTGGCGCTCATAGTGGGTTGGCTCCAGGCAAAAAGTAGCGTCAATAGCAACGCGGCTGCGAGGTAGAGCCGCATTATCATGGTGCTTTAGAGACTGCGCAGCACTTCGCCCGCGACTTCGATGGCATGATCGATCTCGGCTTCGGTGTGTGCGCCCGAGATATACCACAGCCCGCGGCCAATGAGGCGGATCCCGCGCTCCTGCATGCCGAGCGAAAAAGCGCCGTACTTGGCCTTATCGTAGGTGAGCGTGCCGCGATAATCGGTCACTTTGTCGAGCGTGGTAAAACCGGTGTGGAACATCGGCCCCAGGCCCTGCACCAGCAGCGGTTGATTGGCCGCTTTGGCCGCTTCGCGCAACCCCGCCATGAGGCGCTGCCCGAGGGCGAAGAGCTTTTCGTGCACGTTATCGCGCTCGAGCACTTCGATGGTGGCGAGAGCTGCCGCAATGCAGGGGTTGCACGAGTTCATTGTGCCGGCATGGATAACCTTGCCCTCGGCAATAAGCTGCATGAATTCGCGCTTGCCGGCCAGGATACTGATGGGATAGCCGCTGGCCATGGCTTTACCAAAGACCGACAGGTCGGGCGTGACGCCGAAATGCTTCTGCGCGCCGCCCATGCCGAGGCGGAAGCCGGTGATGACTTCATCGAGAATGAAGACGATGCCATATTTATCGCACAGGGCGCGGATGCCTTCGAGAAAGCCCGGTTCGGGCGGGATGCAGCCGTTGTTACACATCACCGGCTCGGTGATGATGGCGGCGATTTCGCTGTGCCGCTCGGCGACCGTCTTTTCGAGCAGGGCCAAGTCGTTCCACGGCAGCACGATCATTTCGTCGTCGATGCGCGCCGGCAGGCCCGCCGTCCAGTGGACTTTGTTGGGATTCTCGCGGCTGCCGAGAGCCTCTTCGCTCGCGCCGGCGTTGCCGACCACCACGTTATCGAACCAACCATGGTAGTGGCCTTCGAAGCGCAGGAACTTATCGCGCCCGGTCACCGCGCGCGAGAGGCGCAGTGCGGCGTGATCGCTCTCCGAGCCGGAAAGGCTAAAGCGCAATAGTTCGGCGGAGGGGATGAGGCTTTGCAGCTTCTCGGCCAGCTCGAGCTCGGCCAGGTGCTGCCCAGCGAAGATTTGCCCTTTTTCGGAGTGGGCGCGCACCGTCTCCAGCACATGCGGATGCGAATGGCCCACGATGAGCGGGCCTTGGCTAAGCGTGAAATCGAGATATTCGTTGCCATCGGCATCGGTGATGTAGCTGCCGCTGCCTTCCGTGTAGAACAGTGGGTGAGGCTGGTTGAATTTACGAAACTCACTGGCCACGCCACCCGCCAGCACCTGGCAAGCCCGCTCGTGCAACGCCTTCGACTTCGAATAGTCTTTCATGGTTGGTATCTTGGGGAAGTCCGTCAAATTTACATGGGTTTACCGCAACCGCACCCCCAATTCAACTGCCCACGCCGGGGCGCCCGCGCTACACCCTAGCAATTCCGATGGCTCGCGATTCGATATAAACTCAGCCTGATGATTCTCGGCCTCGACATTGCGGCTCACGATACGGCGGCGGTGCTGGCCGAACCCGGCGGCGCCATGCGGCTCGCGCTGCGCAGCCCTTTGCCTCGTGAAGGCGGCTCGCCGGCGACCTGGCAGGCGGCGGTCGATAACGCGCGCGCCACCATGGTGCAGGCGGGGGTCGAGCCGCTCGATATCAAGCGCGCCGTCATCGCCTTCCCCGGTCCGGTCGATGCCTCGAATAGGGTGACGCGCGGTCTGCAAACCGATGGCTGGGAAGGCTTCGATCTCGGCGATGCGCTGTGCAAGCATCTCGGCATTGTAAGCGCGGCAGCCGAGACGCGTGTGGTTTGCGAAGCGCTGGGCGAGCTGCACTACGGCAGCTTGCGCGCGGCCGATGGCCCGAGCCGCGACTGGCTGTATGTGCACCTGGGCTCCACAATCGGCGCGGCGGCGATGAGCGGCGGCGTGCTAATGCGCGGAGCGGGGCGGACGGCCGTCGATCTTGGCGCGATTTGTCTCGACCGCGACGGACCTCTCGCGACGGGCGGCAAACGCGGCAGCCTCGATGCCTATTGCGGCGGCGACAGCTTTGTGGCGCGAGCGCGCAGCTATGGCATTACCATGCAGAAGGCCCATGAGGTGTGGGAGCTGGCCGCCGGCAATTTTGCAGCCAGTTCGCTTTGCGATGAGTATGCGACGCGACTGGCGCAGGGGCTTTCGATTGCCTTAGCCCTCTACAACCCGAGCCTGCTGGCGCTGAGCGGACCGATCATGGCGCAGGTCGGCGATAGGCTGCTCGGGCCACTGCGACTCTCCATTAAAGATTATGCGCTGCCGGCGCACCTGAATGGGCTCGAAATTCGCAGTGGAAGCCTGGGAGCCGATGCCGCCGTGCTCGGCGCAGTCGCACTGGCCAACCAAGAGTAAGGGCGCAGTATCGCCCCGTCCTATATAGAAAATCTGGTGATTCATGAATTCGAACGAACTTTGGCAGCGTTATCGCCGCTACCTGTATCATAACGACGCATTGCAGTTCAGCCTCGATATCTCGCGCATGAACTTCAAGGACAGCTTCCTCGAAGAGCTCGAACCGCGCTTGCAGCAGGCCTATGCCGCCATGGCCGAGCTCGAAAAAGGTGCCATTGCCAATCCCGATGAAGAGCGCATGGTAGGCCACTACTGGCTGCGCGCGCCGCACCTGGCGCCGGGCGATATCGGCTCTGTAATCAAGCGCACCACCAAGCGCATCAAAACTTTCGTCGGCGCGGTGCATAGCGGCGATATTGCACCGCAAAGCGCGCCGCTTTTCAAAAACCTGCTCATCATCGGCATCGGCGGCTCGGCGCTCGGTCCGCAATTCGTGACGGGCGCGCTCTCCACTCCGGGCCGCGATAAGATGCAGCCCTATTTCCTCGACAATACCGATCCCGACGGCATCGAGCGTATCCTGGCGCGCATCGGCGACGGCCTCAAGGAAACCCTAACTCTCGTCATCAGCAAGAGCGGCGGCACCAAGGAGACGCGCAACGGCATGCTCGAAGCGCAGGCGGCCTACCATGAAGCGGGCCTGCACTTCGGGCGGCACGCCGTGGCTATCACCGGCGAAGGCAGCGCGCTCGATGAAGTCGCCGAGAATGAGCGCTGGCTCGACCGCTTCCCGATGTGGGATTGGGTGGGCGGCCGCACCAGCGAGCTCTCGGCGGTCGGCATTTTGCCGGCGGCATTGCAAGGCTTTGAGATTAACGATATCTTGCGCGGCGCGGCAGCGATGGATGAGGCCACGCGCGGCACCGATACGCGCCGCAACCCGGCCGCGCTGCTGGCCGCGATGTGGTATCACGCGGGTGGCGGCAAGGGCAAAAAGGATATGGTCATTTTGCCCTACAAAGACCGCCTCGAGCTATTTGCCCGCTACATGCAGCAATTGGTGATGGAATCGCTGGGCAAAGAGCGCGATTTGGCGGGCAAGACGGTACACCAGGGCATAGCGGTCTATGGCAACAAAGGCTCAACCGACCAGCATGCCTACGTGCAGCAACTGCGCGAGGGCGTGCCCAACTTCTTCGCCACCTTTATCGAGGTGCTGCGCGCTTCGCGTGGCGGTGATCTCGAGGTGGAGCCGGGCGTGACTACCGGCGATTACCTCTCGGGCTTCCTGCATGGCACGCGCCGCGCGCTGTACGAGAACGAGCGTGAAAGCATTACCCTCACCATTCGCGAAGTCTCCGAGACTTCGGTCGGCCAGCTCATCGCGCTCTTCGAGCGCGCCGTCGGGCTCTATGCGCACCTAATCAATGTCAACGCCTACCATCAGCCCGGCGTCGAGGCCGGCAAGAAGGCGGCGCAGAGCGTTATCGAGTTGCAAGGCAAAGTGCGCCAGCAGCTGGGCAATCAGCCCGGCGCGGCCTATAATGCCGATGAAATCGCGGCGCAGCTCGGCTTGCCCGAAGCGGCCGAAGATGTCTACCATGTGCTGCGCCATCTCGAAGCCAACGGCCGCGTCGCCCGCCAGAGCGGCGCCGGGCCCGATGCCACCTACCAGATTCGTTAAACAGGAAAGAAACCATGCTCTATCCCCTCAAATTCAAGCCCTTTCTCAAATACTATCCCTACGGGGGCCGCCGCTTCGTAGACGTGCTGGAGAAAGAGGGTGTGCCGCGCGACCGAGATGTGGCCGAGACCTGGGAAGTTTCGGATCACGGTGCCGAGCAATCGGAAGTCGTTAATGGCCCGCTGGCCGGACGCACGTTGCGCCATTTGATGGAGGAGTATCGCGCCGAACTGGTGGGCGAGGAGATTTATGCCGCCTATGGCGACTACTTCCCGCTGCTGATCAAATTTCTCGATTGCGACAAGCGCTTGCCGGCGCACATGCACCCCAACGATGGCCACGCCGAGCGCCTGGGCTTGAAAGACAAGGGCAAGACAGAAGCCTGGTATATCGTGCGCGCCGATCCCGGAGCCGGGGCCTACTGTGGCAGCCTGCCCGGCCTCGATATTTACAAGTTCCGCGACGCCATTGCGCGGGGCGACGGTTATGACGGCGTGATGAACAAAATCGCCATCAGTACCGACGAGACCTATTTCGTGCCGCCGGGCCGCTTGCATGGCCTGGATGCCGGCAGCCTGGCCTTCGAAGTACAGCAGAACTCCGACTCCGGTTTCGGTTGGGATTGGGCCGGTTTCGTGGAAGCCGGAGTGATTTCTCCCCAGAACGCGGCAGAGCACCCCGAACTGGCGGTCGAGTGCGCTTATTATGAGGACGGACCGCAGGAGCGCACCGATTACGTCACTATCGAGCAGGATGGCGCGCGCCGCGTTTTCTGCTGCGCCTGCAATTATTTCGTGCTCGAACGCTGGGATTTCAGCGCGCCGCTTACCTTCAACGACGCGGTGTCACGATTCAACACCATCACCCTGATCGATGGCGCGGCCATTATTCGCGGTGGCGGCCAGGAAGTCTTCGCGCGGCGTGGCGAATCGCTCCTGATTCCGGCCGGGGTCGAGACCACCATCGAGCCCCAGGCATTGCCCGGCGGCGGCGAAGTGCGCCTGCTGCGCTGCTATGTGCCCGACCTGAAACGCGACATCATCGACCCGCTGCTGGCCGCCGGAACCGCGCGCGACGCCATCGCGTGGCTGGGCTCCTACGGCAAAGGCAACGACCTGCTGCCACTCTTCGACATGCCGCAAGACTATTTCAACGTCGATCCGGCCGCGCGCCAGGCCGCTATCGAGCGCGGCAAGACTTCGCGGGACGAAACCGATTAGGATATTCGGTCGAATGATATTTTCTGCAGCGGCCGCGCCATCGCCGGTGTGGCCGCTGTGTTGCGACCCCTAGCCCCAGTTACCGAAACTGTAACGCAGATGCCGTTTGCGAAGGGGCCTTTGTGAGTAGAAGTTCAAATCCCAAAAAACGTTGCAGCCGTTGGATGCTGCCCGGTCTGGTATTGGCGCACTGCGTGGCCGCCAGCGCAGGCGATGTGGGCATCACCTATGTCAAAACCATCGGCCAGGTGTGGCCGGCGTTGCCGATGATCACTGGAGGCGGTCGCCTCGCAGTCGATGAGAAGTGCAACCTCTACGCAGGCACGCCCGGCCAGAACAGCTTCCTCCAAAAAATCACGCCCGATGGCCGCGTGGCCTGGCGCGCCGACGACACGCATTGCTCCTATTACGGCACTGCGGTCGATGATAAATACGTCTATGGCAGCGGCCTTGGCTACTATGGCTACGGCCACCTGCTGCGCCGCAAGAAGGAAAGCGGCGTGGTGCCGCCGGGCTGGAATTTTGTGTGGACCAAGCCCACCGATATCGTGAAGGGCGTGCGCGGCTTCGGCTATCCCGGCCCGCTGCTGGTCGATAACACCTACCTCTACGTCCTCGACCTGGTCAGCGGCGAAGTGCGGCGACTGGCCAAGGAGAGCGGCGCCGAGGAGCCGCTGGCGACGCCAATCAAAATCGAGGGCGCGCTCGATATGGCCCTCGCCGCCAATGGCAATCTGCTGGTTTTGGTTAACCCCAAGGATGCAGCCGATACCGCCACCACCAGCTTCGTTAGCGAAATTAACCGCGAGACCGGCGAAGTGGTCAAGCCTGCATTAATCAGTGGCCTGCGGCGCAGCGCGGCGATTGCCGTCAAGCCCGACGGCAGCCTTTATATCGGCGAAGGCGGCGGCCCAACCAGCCCGGTCAACAAAGTGCGCGTTTTCACCGCGACCGGCGCGTCGAGCGGCAAGACTATCGGGCGCGGCGGCGAGTGGCAAGGCAAGTGGTCGGAAGATGCCTTTAATTTCGCCACGCTGGCCGGCGATATCGCCTTCGACCCTGAAGGTGGCTGGTGGAGCAACAGCTTCGGCGGGCGTATGATGTACCTCGGTCTCTTGGTGCATCGCTCACCCGAGGATAAGACCGATAAGGTGTTCAAAGCTGCTACCGGCACCGGGCTGGTGGTGGATAGCGATCTCAACCTCACCATCGGCGGCAATTTCAAGATGTCGTGGAATGGCGAGGTGCTGTGGACCTCTGGCCTCGTTAGCTCCGGCAAGCCCGGCCAGTTTCCCTACACCATCGATTATTGGACGATGCTGCCGGCCTATGCCGATGCGCAACAGGCAATTTTCGTGAATATCCACGGCCCGCAAATATTTTCTGTGAGCGCCCAGACCGGCGAAGCCACCGGCAAGGGCATGGCGCTCCCAGTGCCCGGCGTTGCCGGCGTGACGCGCGCCGGGACCAATATTTATATCCTCGGCGGCGGCAAGATTTTGCGCACCAACACCGAGCTGGCCCCACTCGAAGAGCACCTGGTGCTGCCCAAAGCGGTGGCCGATAAGAACCCAGGCGGCATCGCGGTGAGCGCCGATTTGAGCACGACCTATATAAGCGCGGGGGCAGGGGCCGAGGCCCGCATCTATGCCTATAAAGGCGGCGCGCTGCTGTGGGAAGCTAAAGCCGGCACCGTGCTGGCGCGCTATAAAGGCATGTTGCTGGCGGCCGACCCTTCCGGCGTGGGCATTCTTGCGCTCGATGCCGCCGACGGCTCGCTCTCGGGTGTGTTCGGCAACAGCGCCATCGAAGATCGCCCGGCCATTACCGGCATCATGGGCGCGTCCATCGGCGGCAAAGATGGCATCGATTACCTGTTCGTCGCGTGCCAGTCGCGCGTCATGGTTTACCGCATTGTGGCGGCGGAATAAGGAGAACGCTATGAGAAAACCATTTTTCCGCCTGTTTGCGGCGTTCGCACTAGTCGCCGGCGCCCAAGCCCACGCGGTCACCTTCAGCAGCACCTTTGTAAAGACGCTCGGTCAAAGCAGCGCCGACAGCAAATTCGCTTTTACCACCGCCGGCGGACGCATCGCGGTCGATGAAGCGGGTAATGCCTATTTCGGCACGCCGGGCGGCAGCAGCTATTTGCAGAGAATTTCGCCGCAGGGCAAGATTCTCTGGCAGTTCATGCACAACGTGCCGGGCTTTCAGGGCACGGCGGTCGATGAGAAATATCTCTATACCTGCGGCAGCGGTTATTATGGGCGCATCCAGTTGCAGCGCTGGCTCAAGGAAGGCGGAGAAGCCGCGCCGGGCTGGCAATACGACTGGGAGAACTCGAGCAAGGAAATCAACGGCATCGCGTCGCCGAAATTTCCGACCGCGCTGGCCGTCGATGATAAATACCTGTTCGTCGCCGATAGCCTCGGCAACGAGATTCGCCGTTTCGATAAGGCCAGCGGCGCGGAAGCTCCCTTCAAGAACCGGCTGCTCGTGGTTGCCCCCACCGATCTCGCGCTCACGCCCAAAGGCAGCCTGCTCATTCTCACCGAATCGGCTGTGGTCGAGGTCGATCGCGATGGCACGGCGCTCAAAGTGCCGGTGGTGGCCAGGCTCTTTGGCCCCACCGCGATCGATGTCAGCCGCAAAACCGGCAACCTCTACATCGCCGAAGGCGGCAGCCCGCAAGAACTGGTCAATCGCGTGCGCGTTTACAGCCCCGAGGGCAAGATGCTGCAAGAAATCGGCATCGGCGGCGATTTCAACGGCAAATGGCATCCGCTCTCCTTCGCTTTTTCCAGCGGCGCGGGCGATATTACGCTCGATGCCAACGACGGGCTGTGGATCAATGCCTACGGGCACCGCATGTTTTTCAGTCCGCTGTTGACCCACCTGAACGCCGCCGGCCAGGCCGATCTCACCCTGCGCGGCACCCTCGCCACCGGCTTGACAGTCGATCCGAATCTCGATGTCTATGCCGGGTCCAACATCAAAATGAGCTGGGACGACAAGCTGCTATGGACTTCGGGCCTGATCGCCGAAGGCCCGGCCAAACTCTTCCCGACGACGCTGACCACCTGGATGATGCTGCCGGCCTGGTCGGATGGCAAAACCGCCATAATCGCCAATGTGCATTACAGCTACTTCTACCAGGTCAACGCCAAAAATGGCGCCACGCTGGGCAAGACGCTGCCCGCGGGCGTTCCCAACATTGCCGGGGTCTGCACCGTAGGCCGCGATATTTTCTATACCGGCAAGCCCAACACCATCCTAAAGACCAGCGTCGATCTCGAAGCGCCGCAAACGTTTATGACCTTGCCCGAAGGCGCGGTACCCACGACGGGCGCTATCGCGGTGAGCCCCGACCAGCAGTTGATTTATCTCGGCAACGGCGCCGATACCGGCTGCTACCGCCGCAACGGCACCGAGGTGTGGCGCACCAAGGCGGCCATGGGCACGCTCTTCAAAGGCGTGCTTTTCGTGGTCAACCCCGATGGCGCGGGTGTAGCCGCGCTCGATGCCGCTACCGGCAAGAAGATCGGCACGCTGGGCGATAAGGAAGAAGATGGCCGCACGCCTTTCTACAATTTCACCGGAATAGCCACCGCCAGCAAAGACGGCACCGATTACCTGTTCATAAATACCAACGCGCGCGTGCTGGTTTATCGCATCGCCATTGGTTGAGGAGTTTTTTTACGATGATGAAGCGCTTTTCGCTGCTGCTAATATTGCTGTGCTGTTGCGCTGGGGCGGCGCGCGCCGAGGAGCGCTACCTGCGCTATCGCGTGCTTTCGCCGGGCGTGCCGACCACTGCCACTATCGGCGTGCATAGCCACGTGTTAAGCGAGACCTCGTGGAACCCCATCGAGAAGCCCGGCGTTATCTCGAACTACGGCCTGTACATCCCGCCCGATACCTGGTCGCCGTGGCGTCAGTTGCCCGGACCGCCGACCTGGGGCTCGATCTTTCTCAACCTTAAAGCCGCCGAGCCCATTAAAGCCGCCAAAGTGGAATTTCAACTGGCGACCTATCCCGATGAGAAAGACGTGGTGCGCCAGTTCACCGAAGCGACCGAGACCGGCAACGCGGTGGCCTTTATCATCCCCGCCGAGGGCATCCTCGAAAACCCACGCGGCATTGAGACCCTTTCCGAAAGCTATGCGCGCCGCCGCCGCGTGGCGCAGGAAGTCGCCATTCCCGCTAACCGCCGCCCGCAACTGCTGCGCTTTAGCGGCTGGCAGGTGAGCGGCAACCCCACGCTTAAAGATAGCGAAGAGTATGAGCTGGAGACGACGCGCATGATGGGCTTCAACACCTTCGGCCAGCGCGGCGCGGGTAAATACATCCAGGACGGCACCGCGCACGCCGATCTCGATTATGTCGATAGCCTGAAATATACGCCCGAGGAACTAAAACGGCTCGCCTTCGTGATGATCTTCGATGAGCCGGGGTGGAGCATCGGTTTCAATGCGATGTGGCCGCGCACCAAGGGCGATATCGGATTTCGCGAGTATTTGAAGAAAAACGGTGTCAGCCCGGCACTCTTCGGCAAGAAGAGCCTCGATGAGGTCTCGCACATCAACCGCACGAATGAGGTCGCGGCCAACGCCGGCATCACTCAGCGACGCCTGTGGTATTGGTCGTGCCGCTACACCTACGATCTCGATGCCGATTATTACACCGCCATTACCAATAAGCTGGAGGCCAAATATCCCGGCGCGCAATCGACGGTGAACTACACCGACCACTCGATTTTGCTGGGCCAGGGCGTGGCGATGAGCAACCCCGATATCTATGCCTGGGGCCGCCGCCGCGCGGTATCGATGCAATGGTCGGAAGACTGGTTTTCGGCCGGCCTCACCTCGTGGGGCAACGGCATGTATCAGAAGCTGGCCTTCCTCGTCGATATCATGCGCCAGGCCGGCCGCTATAACAAGCCCGAGCAAACCCTGGGCTATCACGTGGTCAGCAATGTCTACGACCCTTTCAGCCCCTTCACCGACCAGACGGTGGGCGCGCGTCTCAACCTCTTGCTGGGCCGGGGCGCCAAAACGTTTAGCTTCTTCAACTACGGCCCCACATCAAGCGGCACGGTCGATTGGTGGGCCGATGGCTCGCCGACGATTCGCGGCACCGCCGATGCGCTCAAGATGCTGGGCGGCAAGCATATCGAGCCCTTCCTTTGGGAAGGCAAACCGGGCAAAACCGAAGCCTGCATGTTCTACAGCATCCCCGCCGCTTTCTGGCAGAACCAGAACAAGGGCGATAAGAACAACTATGAGAAACAGCTCCTCTATTGCATGCTGGCGCAGGAGCATATCGCGGCCGACGTAATCGATACCACCGACCTCGACCGTTGGATCGCCGATTACAAAATCGCCTATCTGGTCGATTACAACATCCCCAGCGCCCAGGCGGCCAAGCTGGCGGCGTGGGTCAAGGCCGGCGGCGTACTGGTGGCCTGGCCCGATGCCGGCACGCGCGACGAATTCAACGACCCGCTGAATGTTTTCCCCACCGAAGTGGGCCGCAACCGTTTTGGCAACGGATGGGTCGTGCGCTATGCCGACCGCATGGCGGAAAAGTGGTGGGAGCGCATGATGGCGCTCAACAAAGACAAGACTTTTCGTCCGGTAATTACCGATACGCTCTATCGCAGCACGGTGGCCGCGCCGGCGCTCAACCTCGCCAGGATCAAGCGCCCCGTCACCGCCAGCGAGTTCGGCATCGATGTGCGCGCGCTCTATTCGGTGCGCGGCGTGGCGGTGCCGGTCGTCAACCTGCGCTATCTCTTCCCATCGGAGCACCAAACCATCGTGAAGAACGAGGACGGCACCGAAAAGCTGACCTACCCCACCGAGAACCGCTTCGAGGATGGATGCGTGCGCTACACCAAAACCAGCCCGGCTTCGGTGACGCTGCAAGACGCCGCCGATATCGTGCAGGTGCACTCCTCGCGTCTCGGCATTCTGCCCTTCACCCGCCAGGGCAACGCCGTGACGGTGAAATTCCCGCTCAACACCACCGATGTGCTGATCTTTTCGCGGACGAAGATGCCGGTGACCGGTTAATACTAATGCCGGTCACATGCCGAACACCTTCGCTAGATTAGCTCCTCTGCTGGCGGCGTCCGCCGTGGTACATATTGCCCTCGCGGTAGCCGGCTATCGCCTGTGGCAAAATGCTCCGCCACGGCGTGAAAGGCTGACCGAGGTTGGGTTCATTCGCAGCGCAGTCGAGCCTGCCCCCGTTGCATCGCGGCCCCGGCACGAAAGGCCGATTCCGCGCGCAGAGCCACACCGTCGCGCACTAAGCCATATGCTCGATTTGGCACTTAGGCAAGCGGTTGTGCCGCAGACTGCGCGCTCTAGCGGCGGTTACCCTGACCGCCCCCGACAGCGCACCGCCCGCGCCGGCTACGCAGCAAGCCCTGCCGCCCCGCGCGGCTTACGCAGCGGACAGAGAATGGCACGCAGCTACGACGGGGACGCCGAGTTTTCGTTGTCGGGCAACACCCACGGTTACGGTGGTGATGCGTCTTACAACCCCTTACCGGCTACAGGAGGCGCATCCGAGCGGCAGCGTTCGGGCGACGATGTGGCAATCGGCGGAGAGAGCGGGGAGCCATTAACGCGCAGCACGGGCGAACGAACCGGCAGACGCCTGTCGCGCCGGGCGGCGGCACCGGCATTCGAAGTGCCGAGCGATGGCGAAAAGAAAAGTGGGGGCGATCCATCACCGGCCCACGAACCTGAGCCGCCGCGCCCTACCCCCACCGAACCCGCACCAACCCCAACCGAGCCGCCGCGCCGCATCAAAGCGCGCATCACCAGCAACCCACGGCCAACTTACCCGGAAAGCGCCCGCCGCCAGGGCCAGGAAGGCGCTGTGCTGCTGCGCCTGGAAGTGAGCGCCACAGGCAGTGTGGCCAGTGTGCGCATCGAAAGCAGTTCGGGCTATGGCGCGCTCGATGAGGCTGCGCAGGCCGCCGTGCGGCGCTGGGAATTCGAGCCGGCTCGCCTGGGCGATACGCCCATCGCTTCGCGGGTGGTAGTGCCGGTGCGCTTCAAACTGAATTGACCAAAAGCACAAAACCCCACGATTAAGGCCGTGGGGTTTGTTGCAGGCGTCGCCAAATTTATTTGCCGGCGCCGGTTGATCGATAATAGCCTTCGACATGCGTGCCGTCGGCTCTATCGTAGCCGCCGACCCAGATGCGCTCGCGCGCGCCGGGCTCCGGCTTTTTCGAAGTATCCGAATCGGAATACTTGTTGGAACGGGGCCGCGAGCTGCCTTTGACGCTCACGCTGGCCCTTTCCAACTTCCATGCTGCTCCACGCTTTGCCATGATAACCTCCCGGTGTCATTGACACTGCCTCTTTCGAGAGGCAAATCCGGGGCCAAATTGGTAAGCAACAATTTAGGAATCTTGCAGCCAACCATTGCTGATCGCATAACGAACGATATCGGCGCGGGTTTTGAGGTGGGTTTTCTGCATGATGCGCGCTTTGTAGGTCTCAACGGTTTTGACGCTAATATATATCCGCTCCGCGATTTCCTTGTTGGTATAGCCCTGGGCGACGAGCCGCATTACTTCTTCCTCGCGCTCACTCAAATTAAGCGGCGCGGCCTCACCCCGCTCCGTATATTGGGGACGCACCAGCGCCTTTCCTGCTAGAATGGGGTCGACGTAGGTGTTGCCGCCAGCCACCGAACGAATGGCACGAGTCAATTCCTCGGTTACCGCGCGTTTTAGCACATAACCGTTGGCGCCGGCGCGGAGCAACTTATGGAGATAGGCCTGGTCTTCGTGCGCGGTCAGGGCCACCACTTTGGCGGTTGGGCAATAGTGTTTGAGGGCTTCCGTGGCCTGGGCTCCATTCATTTCAGGCATCGAGACGTCCATCACGACAATATCGGGTTGCAGCTCTTGCGCCTGCCGGCAGGCTTCCTTGCCGGTGTCGGCCTCACCGATCACTTCCATATCGCTTTGCACATTTAGAAGCGCAGTCAAACCCGCCCGCAAAATGGCGTGATCATCGGCTACGAGGATTCTGATTTTTTGCAAGCGGCCCCTCCCATTCAGTCACTCCAGGGCGGATTTCTACTCGCCTGTATCTACCTCCTGCGAGATCGGTGCCCACGCATATACGGTGGTGCCCATGCCGGGTTGCGACTCGATGGTGAGGGAGCCGCCAACTAGCTCCATGCGCTCGCGCATGCCGAGCAGGCCGAGTCGGCGGGAACCGCTGCTAAAGATGCCGATTTCACCGGCTTCGAAGCCGCATCCATCGTCTTCGATAATTAACTTGGCTTTGGGATCGTCACTTCGTTCAAGCACCAGGCTCACTTTGCTGGCCGCCGCGTGGCGCGCGACATTGGTGAGCGATTCCTGCACTACGCGGTAAAGTGCGGTTTCCAACTCTTCCTGCAAGCGCGGATAGCCGGTGAAGCCAGTACATATAAAATCGGTTTGGACGCCAACGCGGGCGCCCCAATCCGCGACATACTGTTGGACGGCGTCGGCCAGACCGATGCTATCGAGCGCGGCTGGCCGCACCTCCCAAGCGAGGCGGTGGGCCTGCTCCATCAGTTCCTGGGCGACTTTTTGGAGCGCGGCGACTTGCTCTTGATATGGCACGGCCACACCCGGCTCATCGCCGGGCTGTTCGGCCAGCATTTTCAAACCGACCAGAAGCACAGTTAACAATTGTCCCATGCTGTCGTGCAGTTCGCGCGAAATGCGCCGCCGCTCTTCTTCCTGGGTCGCGACGATACGCTGCAGCAGCTGCTCGCGCAGGTTCTCGGCTTGTTTGCGCGATGTGATATCGTCAAACATGAAAAGCAGACATTGGGTGCCGTTAAGCTCTATCAATTCAAGGCTTAACGCCGCATCGCGCATTTCGCCCCCGGTCGTGGTAAACACGATTTGTACGCCGCTCAACGAACCCTCTTTTTGCAGTTGGCGTATCAGGTCATCGCATTGCCCTCCCATGCTCTGCCAATGCCCCAGTTCGTCGGTGGTCTTGCCAATGACTTCCTTGCGCTCGCGGCCCAGCGCTCGTAAGGCGGCATCGTTGATATCGACCACTTCCCTGGCCGCTATAGTACAAATCAGAGTCGGCATGGAACTGGCCTGAAAGGCTTGCGCAAAGCGCTCTTCCGAGTTGGTTAGTTCGGCGTTGGAGGCGAGCAGCTCACGGGTGCGCTCCGCGACTCGCGCTTCCAGTTCGTCGTGCGCCGCGCGCAATTGCTCTTCGGCTTCTCTTTCCCGGGTGGCATCGCGCATAATTTTAACGAAGCCGCGCAGTTCGCCGTCGTCGTCATTTAGCCTTCTCATCACACCGTCGGCCCAAAAGCGGCTACCATCACGACGTAGATGCCAGCGCCGGTCGGAAGCACTGCCATGTTTTTTCGCGTTTTCTATTTCCTCAACAGGAACGCCGGCGGCAATATCTTCAGGCGTGAAGATGAAGTCGGCGCTTTGCCCGATGGCTTCCTCGCGACTGTAGCCAAGGATGCGTTCGGCGGCGCTATTCCAATGCACGATCTTCCTGTCGCGGTCGGTCAGGAACATGGCGTAATCGATGCTGCCCTCGACTAAGAGGCGAAAGCGTTCTTCGCTATCGCGCAACTGCGCTTCGGCCGCCTTGCGCGCCTCGATATCTTGAAAATAAACGGCCAGACCACCATTGGCGGTTGGGTACATGTTAACGGCGAACCAGCGGCCTAGCTCCGGCGAACGGAGTTCGAAGTGTTGCGGCACGCGCTCTTTCATCGCCTCGATGTGCAGGTGGTAGAATTCTCCCGTCACCTCTTCGGGAAATTCCGTCCAATAGTGCCGCCCCAGTAGTTCCTGATGCCGCCGCTGCCAGAGCTGCTCGGTGCGAGCGTTGACATAGGTGAAACGGAAATCGGCGTCGACGGCGTAAAAATAGTCGCTGATGCTTTCGAGAATGGCCAATTCCTGCTCGTGCGCCGCCGCCACTTCGGCCAGCAGAGCTTCGCGGTCGGATTCGGCCAGCTTGCGTTCGGTGAGATCGAAAAAGCTGAGCACCACACCATCGATACGGTTGTCGCTGGTGCGATAAGGCAGGCACCGGGTGAGGTACCATCGACCGTCGTGGCTGCGCACTTCACGCTCGATCGCACTAAGGTCACGCAGCACCCGCTCGGCGTCCGCTGTCGATTCGCGGTAGTCGAGGCGGTGGGTAATATCGGAAAGTGGGCGGTCGATATCGGTCGAGCGCAAATTAAAAAGTTCTTGCGCGCGTGGCGTGAAAATTCGTATGCGTAGGTTGGCATCAAGGAAGATAATGCCGATATCGGTCGAAGCCATCAGGTTCTGCAAATCGTTATTGGAGCGGTTAAGCGATTCAAGATAAATTTTTAGTTCCTGGTTGACGCTGATGAGCTCCTCGTTCACCGAATGCAATTCTTCCTTGCCGGTCTGCAGCTCTTCGGTGGCCGAGCGCAGCTCTTCCACCATGGCATGCAATTCCTCATTGGAGGCCTTCAAGTCTTCAGTCGAAACTTCGTATTGCTCCGAGGCTAGACGCAGTTGGGCGCTGAGCCGCTCGACCTCGATTTCCAAGTGATGCGCCGAATCGCCCGAGGCCACGATTTCCATGGGAGTAGTGAGGGTTTCCTCTAGCTCGAAAACCACCAGTAAAAATCGGTGTGGAGCAGCCTCGCTGCTCGGCGGGCGCACATGCATGCTAACCTGCCTCACTTCGCCGTTTAACTCAATTGAGATGTGCGGGGCCGTCGCGCCCGTTCCGCTAGTGGCGGCGCGGTATAAGGCAGCGCGCAATGGAGTGCGCAAAGCGGGATGAACCAATTTAAGAACATTTATGGAAGGCTCGCCACCAGCGAATTGCAAAAACTGTCCGGCCTGGGGCGAAAGGTGCACAATTTCGTTGCTCTCATTAACAACCAGCGATGGCGGCGCATACTGCTCTAACAAATCCAAGTGCAGATCGGCAAAGGTTCCCGCCGGATGAATTGGGGCCGGGCGCAGTGAAGTTTGCAGCGGTATTACCGGCACGAGGGCCGGCAAGTCATGGGAGGGCAATTCCTCTAGCCGTGGCAGTTGGCGGTTCGCGGGTTCCGGCAAAGGCCGCGGTTTCCAGACGACCCGCGTCATGGGGCGGCGCTGGTAGAGCTGGTGCCGCTTATCGAGCGGCATGAAAAGTGCGTGAGAGTCATCGATGGTTTCCGAGTTGCCCAGAAAAAGCAACGCCTCGGGGCGTAGCGCGAAGTGGAAAGTCTCAAAAACCCGTTCCTGGGCGCGCGGCTTGAGGTAAATCAGCAAGTTGCGGCACGAAATGAGGTCGAGGTTGGAAAACGGCGGGTCGCGCAGCAAATCGTGGGCGGCAAAGAGCACCATTTCGCGAATTTGCTTGTTGATGCGGTAGTGGCTGAGTTCCTTAGTAAAAAAGCGGCGCAGGCGCATCGGCGAAACATCGGCCTCGATGGTCGTGGGGTAAAGCCCGAATCGGGCGGTCTGCACGACCTGTTCATTAAGGTCTGTCGCCAGAATTTGTATAGTCGGGGCAATTTCGAGCTGCATCGCATACTCGAACATCATGATAGCCAGCGAATAAGCTTCCTCGCCGGTGGCGCAGCCGGCCACCCACACCCGCACATGGTCGCCCTCGTCTTTACCGCGAAATACTTGCGGCAAGTGGCCCTGCAGCGCGGTGAAAATTTCGCTGTCGCGAAAAAAATTAGTCACGCTGATGAGCAGATCCTGCAGCAAGGCTGTCGCTTCCGCCGGGTGCAGGCGCAGGAAATCGAGATACTCATGGAGGTTTTCGAGCGTATTGACCTGTAAGCGGCGCGCCAGACGGCGCGGCACCGTGGCGCGCTTGTAATGTGTGAAATCGTGCCCCGTCTGAATGCGCACGAAAATCAGGATATCGCGTAGTATGGCTTCATCAGCCGTATCGGCGCTTTGCCGCACACGGAGTGGGCCACCGACGGCACGATCGCCCTCGAGCCTCTCCGCATCTTCCGCCTCTCCAGCTACGTCATTATAAATATCTTCGTCGGGAGCGTCTTCAGGCGGCACCTGCATGCGCAGCTCGTTTTCCGCAAAGCGAACCAGGCGGGCCGGCATCTGGCCAACTGGCAAAATCCAATCGACCATGCCAGTTTCGATGGCGGTGCGAGGCATGCCGTCGTGCTCGGCTTCGCTGGGATCTTGCGCGACCGTAACGCCGCCTTGCTCCTTAATGTGCTTGATGCCGATGGCGCCGTCGGAATCGGTGCCGGAGAGCACGATTGCCACCGCTCTCTGACCACTGGCCGATGCCAGAGTGCGAAAAAACAGATCGACAGCCACGCGCTTGCCCAGAGTGGGCAGGGGCTCCTCAACGAGCAGCTTGTTGCCTTGAATTGTCATGTGCTTGTTGGGGGAAATGACGTAGACGTGATTCCGAGCCATTTCCACCGGCTCGGCGACTTGCACCACCGGCATTGTGGTCCGCATCTGTAGCACCTGGGCCAGGTTACTTTCATAATCGGGCGAGAGGTGCATGATCACTACGAAGGCGAACCCGGTATCGGCGGGCATGCCCTCGAAAAATTCCTGCAAGGCTTTAATGCCGCCAGCCGAAGCGCCCAGCCCCACGACCGCCAGCGGCTGGGGCCCCCCTAGCACCGCCGCATCGGCAGGCAGCGGCTGCACCGGTGTGCCCGATACGACGTCGGGCGCGAAGGCGGCCGGAGGCAGGCCTTCCCCATCGCCAGGTATGACATCACCTGCGTCCTGTCCGCCGTCTTCAATATTCATGAAAGCCTTGGTGCGAACATACGGCTAAATTATGCCAGAATCGGGGAATCGAACGTTTGCCGTGCAGAATTGTGGAGTGAGAATGTCTGCAAAAAAATTGGCGTGGCTTACTCGGTGGTTCCTGCAAGAAGAGCAAAAGCGCGGCCACGCAGAGTTTTGGCAGATGATTTTTTACAGCAGGGCGATAAAATTGTAGGGAATTCTCCTGACGGGAATTTCGGGCGATACCCGATTCTACAACGACTTGCTCTGCTGTAAAGTTATATCCAGCAGTGAGAAGCCGCCGGCTACCCTGCTCTGGGAAACGTGATGCCAAAAGCCAAGACTGTAGCGCCGCCGCCAGATAACTACCTGGGGCTAACTGTTCAAGATTGTGTTGAAGAGGCCGATTTATGCGTCTACCACGCGCGCCTGGCGATCCGGCAATCGCGCGATGGAGCGGCTCGCGGTCTGTTCAACACTGCTATCGCTTTATATGAGCGAGTTCTGCAAATCGATGCCAACCATGCGACGGCCATTCGCCGCCTGCGCGATTTGCAGGAAGAACGCAACGACGTTGGCGCCATCATGAGCCAGGCGAGCTGAGAAGGAGGCTATTATGTTCGAGACCAGGCAAGCGCTTCGCTGGAGTGAACTCGGCAGCCCGACCACGCCAGGCACTTACCCGAGCCCGGTGGGAGTGGTTTCAGTCAGCATACCGATTATGGATAAAGTGCAAAGAGCCGGAGGCGATCCCTTGGTCGATCTGCTGCCCCATCCCACGGCATTCCACATCTTGCTGGCGATTGGCTTGAAGGACGACCAAAGCAGTGGCTAAGCGCTCCCCGATGCCTTACTGCCACGACCGGCGCAACCTGGAGGGAGGCGCGCGCCGGTCGTCCCTTGTTCCTAACTCTTACTTTTGTCGGTCCTGAAAACGGCCGGTGTATCCTGGGGAGGCGTGCACCGGCCGTTCTATCCCTTAACATTTACCTCTGTCGGTCCCGAAAACGGCCGGTGCATCCTGGGGAGGCGTGCACCGGCCGTTCTATCCCTCTAACTCTTACCTCTGTCGGCTCCGAAAGCGGCCGAAACATACTGGAGAGGCGTGCTTCGGTCGCTTTGTTTTTTCAACCCGCCACGGATCACGTGGCGGGTTTTACGCGTCGAAATTACGCCTGGGCACGATTCTGGCAACAGCGGCGATGGTGCTAAATACGCTACGCCGGAGCGTTCGCCATGAAAGAGAAACTGCGCAATAACGGGTTATCGATCGTTGTTCTCGCCATTTTCGCGATCAGCATGGTCGGCCAGACGGTCGCCGGCTTCCATCAATACAATAACGAGCGCCAGGACGAAGGCCAGCCAAAAATTGCTTTCAGTCATTATTTCTCGACCGGGCATTTCTGGGAAGCGACTTTCGAGAACTGGGAAAGCGAATTTTTGCAAATGAGCTTCTACGTGCTGCTCACCGTTTTTCTGGTACAACGCGGCTCCTCCGAATCGAAGAACCCCGATTGTCAGGAAGAAGTTGACCGCGAGCCCGACCCCAAACGCAAAGGTGCGCCCGGCCCGGTGCGGCGCGGCGGCCTCGCGCTCAAGCTCTATCAAAACTCGCTGAGCCTCACGCTCTTTGCACTTTTCCTCTGTTCCTTCGCCGGGCATGCCGTGGGCGGCACCAAAGCCTTCAACGAAGAGCAAGCGACGAAAGGCAAGCCAACCGTCACCATCGGCCAATTCGCCGGCAGCTCCGAGTTCTGGTTTCAATCGATGCAGAACTGGCAGAGCGAGTTTCTTTCGATGGGCGTGCTAATTATCCTCTCGATCTACCTGCGGCAGAAAGGCTCGCCCGAATCGAAGCCGGTGGATGCGGCGCACAGCGAAACGGGAGAATAGGTTGATAGCGCCGGTGCAGTAGCCCAAACTGTGACGCGAACGTTTGCAACGATTAGGACTAATATTCATGGGCGATAACCTCACCGAAATGCAGCAGCAGGGCCAGGCCTTGCGCGACCTGGCTGCTTTTTATAGCGATAGCGAAGGTCGGCAACTCCTCGAAACCGCAAGCCGCTGGTTGCGTGCTACCGATACCTCGCTCACCATCACCGGCATGGGCAGCTCGCTCTTTGCCGGACGTATGCTAGGCAGCGCGCTGGCCCAAACCGGTTGGCTGGCGCCGCGCGTGGCGAGCGATGAGCTTTTGGAGTTGTTAGATCGTGTAGACGGCCATCGTTTGCTGCTAACCTCGCAATCGGGCAAGAGCGGCGAACTGGTGGAACTGACCGAGCGCTTCCCCGGCATCATGGCGCGCAGCCTGGTGGTGACCAACGATGTGCAAAGTCCACTGGCACTAGCCTGCCCGCATGTGCTGCCGCTGTGCGCGGGCGTCGAAGATTATAGTGCAACTAAGACCTTCACCAACACGCTCGCGCTTTTCCATTTGCTGGGCGCTTATTATCGCGGACCGGAGATATTCGAATCGGAATTAACCGCGTTGCCGGAGATCGCGGATGCCATGGATAGCATGATGCAAAGCAGCGCTGCGGCGGCGCTGCCGGAAAGCAGCCAGTTCTTCATCGGCTGCGACTACACCAGCCAGGCGGTGGCTGAGCAGGCAGCGCTCCTTTCGAAAGAAGTGGCACACCGCACCGGCGAATACCTCTCGTTCGCGGCATTTTTGCACGGCACGCAGGAAGTGGCCGGCACCGCGCCCGCGGTGACGTTCATCGGCCAGGCCCTAACGGATGGACAAAGGCATAACATTCTCCGCCTGCGCGATGAGGGCATCGCGCCCTTTTTGCTGACGGGTCAAGAGGCAAGCGATCTACCCTCGCTCCGCATAAATGCCTCGGGGTTGGGCTTCACTCTGCTCGCCACCATGGCGGTCGAATTGTGGATTTGCCAGATGGCACTGGCGCAGGGCTTACGGCCGGGGCACTATCAGGTCGGAGCGAAAGTCACGGCGCATTAGCGGCGCGAGCGAGGCGGGCGGCCTTGAAGGAGCGGATGCAGAGCGCCAGAAAGATGACGCACAAGAGCGCGGTTGCGCATTGCATGGCTGTGGCGATAGGATGTTCGAGCGGCTTGCCCGATAACACCGCCGGGACGCCGCGCATGCAGGAGCCAAAGAAACCAATCACCGCAACTACTGCGGCGGAATGCATGGCATGTTTGCGCTTGGCTTCATTTTGAGCCAGGATGCCGCACACCAAAATGATCAATCCTAAAACTGCCGGAATTAGAGCGGTGAACGATTTCATGGTGGCCAAATAGCTGCCCACACCCATCAATATCAAGATCGCACCAAAACCCATCGTTGTTCTCGCCACGTTTGTCCTCGCTCAATTTCAGTCATCCTTGGTATATCAAAGTTCGTCGCCTACAGGCGAGTCTCGCAATACGGCACACCGCAGCGGGATATATGCCTTGTTCCGGCTGGGCACGCTTGGTATAATGTTTTGAGTCTGTAGGGCGCGAGTGGCGGAATGGCAGACGCGCAAGATTCAGGATCTTGTGCCCGCAAGGGCGTGGAGGTTCAAGTCCTCTCTCGCGCACCACAAGTTTCACAATTTGGCGACATTGAGTTGAAACGCAGAACCGGCCAGTGCTTGCACGAGCCGGTTTTTTTGCGTCTGCCCGAAATGGTCTTAACTCACGACGTTTTGGGGCTTGCCGTTGAGGAAGGCGCGCAGGTTTTCGATGCTGGTGGCCAGCAGGCGCTCGCGGCATTCGAACGAGGCCCAACTGAGGTGCGGCGAAACCATGCAGCGCGGGGCGTGCAGCAGCGGGTTATCAGGCAGAGCCGGCTCGACGCTGAGCACATCACCGGCGAAGCCGCACAGCTTGCCGGCGTGCAGCGCAGCGGCGACCGCCTGCTCATCGACCAGCAAGCCGCGCGCGGTGTTGACGATGAGCGCGGTCGGTTTCATCAACGCCAGGTTTTCGGCGCTGATGATGCCGCGTGTCTCGGGTGTCAGTGGGCAGTGCAGGCTGATCACATCGGCCTGGGGCAGCGCATCGATTAGCGGCACGCGCGGATAAGGCCCCCCGCTACTGGCGCGCTCGCCGATTTGCGCCACGATGACATTCATGCCCATCGCCTCGGCAATGGCCGCGACCCGCTTGCCGATATTGCCCAACCCCACGATGAGCAGGGTTTTCTCGTGCAGGTCGATTAGCGGATAGTTCCAGAACGAAAACGTGCCTTCTTTGGCCCATTGCCCCAGTTTCACGGCGTGGTCGTGCGCGCCGATGTGGTGCGTTAGTTCGAGCAGCAAGGCGATGGCGGTCTGGGCGGTGAAACGCGAGCTATAACTGGGCACGTTGCTGACCACCACGCCGTTGCGCCGGGCGCCGGGAATATCGATGATGTCGTAGCCGGTCGCCAGCACCCCGACCAGGCGCGGACGCGGTGAACGGTCGAAAATATCGCCGCCAATTTTGACTTTGTTGGAAAAAACGATCTGCGCATCGCGCACGCGGTCGAGCACCTGTTCGGGCGCGGTGCCGGGGTAACGAGTGAGGTTGCCAAGCTCGCGCAAAGGCCCCCAATCGAGATCGCCTTTATCGAGCGGCACGCTATCGAGCACGACGATATTGAGTGGCGGATCTTTGGGCATGGTTCAAATTTTATCGCAGAGACGCAGAGGCGCAGAGAAAGGAACGGCAAAAGAAACTTGATGCTGGATGCTTGATAATGTGCGTTCGACGATTCGGCTTTCCATCGAGTATCAAGCATCCAGCATCTTTTGTCCCTTCATGGTTGAAATTATTTCAAGGCCTTCTCGATGCGCTCCATGGCTTCTTGCAGGCGGTGGTCGGGGTAGGTCAGCGAGAGGCGGAAGTAGCCTTCGGCGGCTTCGCCGTAGCCACGACCGGGGGTGACCACGACGCCGGCTTTTTCGAGCAGGTGTTCGGCGAAAGCGGCCGAGCTGCCGCCAAAGCCATCGGGCACGGGCGCCCAGATATAGAAGGTGGCCTTGGGCATCTCCAGGTTCCAGCCAATACGGTTGAGCGTACCGATAACGGTCTGCAAGCGCGGCTTATACACCTTCTCGCTAATCTCCGCGCCGTAATCGGGCAAGTCGCGCAGCGCCATCGCGCCGGCGAACTGCACGGCGCGCAGCACGCCGCTATCGACGTTGTCTTTCACTAGCGACAGGCCCGCGACCGCCTTGGCATTGCCCACCGCCATGCCGATGCGCCAGCCGGTCATATTGAAATGCTTGGAGAGCGAGTTGAACTCGATCGCGACGTCTTTAGCGCCATCGGCCTGCAGAATCGAGGGCGCCTGGTAGCCGTCGTAGGCGATCTCGGAATAGGGCGCGTCGTGGCAGATTAGAATATCGTGCTTGCGCGCGAACTCCACCGCCTCGTTGAAGAATTCGAGGGTGGCGGTGGCGGCGGTGGGGTTATTCGGGTAGTTGAGCCACATGATCTTGGCGCGCTTGGCGATATCGGCCGGAATGGCGCTCAGATCGGGCAGCCAGTTGTTGGCGGCGCGCAGCGGCATGATGTAGCTCTCACCGCCCGCCATCAGCGTGCCGATATTATAGACGGGATAGCCCGGCTGCGGCACCAAAGCCACATCGCCCGGATCGATGAAAGCCCAGGGAATGTGCGCGATGCCGTCTTTGCTGCCGATGGTCGTCAGCACTTCGGTGGCCGGGTCGAGGGTCACGCCGTAACGCTTCTGGTAGTAGCCGGCTACCGCTTGCGGATACTCGGCGACCTGGATATCGCCGCCATAGCGGTGGCGGTCGGGGTCGTTGGTATCGCGCAGCGCGCGCACGGCTTCATCGATGAGCACATCGGGCGTGGGCGCATCGGGGTCGCCAATGCCGAGGGAGATGACATCGATGCCTTCGGCGCGCTTGGCGCGAATCTTACGGCCCAATTCGGCGAAAAGATACGGGGGAATGAGTTCGAGGCGTTTTGCAGTTTGCATGAGTAAATGAAATCCGGTTTAGCGAGATAGTGCGGCGCGTATGAATGCGGCGACAGCTTCGGCAAGAATTTTGGAGCCTTCTTCGGTGTAGTGAACGCCATCGAACGTCAGAATTTCCGCGGGGTCGGCGGCTTGGGCGACGGCGTGCAGGTCGTCGATCTCGACCCCTAATTCGGTTGCAATCTCGAGCGCGGCGGCGTTATAGGCATCGACATCGGCCTGGAAGCGATTGAAGCCTTTGAGCGGGTTGTGGCGGTCATCGATAACCGGCGTGATGGTCGCCCACACCACCCGCGCGCCCGGCAGCGCCTTGGCCTGGGTCAGAATCTGGCGCACATTGGCTTTGAACTGCTCCAGCGGGATTGCCGCCTCATCGGAGCCGAACTCTTTTTTGATATCGTGCAGACCGCAGTTGATATGCACCAGATCGATCTGGCCGTCCGCCGTCCAGATGCCGAAATTGGCGAGCACATTGGCGCTGTTGCCGCCATTCTCGGCCGAGCCCACCACCGTGGCGATATCTTGCAGCGCCTCCTGCACGAAGGGCTGATAGTACATGCGGATGGAATCGCCGACGAGGACCACGTTTTTCATGGGCAGGTTATTCGTTCTTATGCGGTCTGAATGGCCTCAGCCAGGCGTCGGTTGGACGCTGGCGGGCGCGCTTGCAGCGGTTTACGGCACTATCCGGCTTCGATGAATTCCGGGTGCAACTCGCCTTCGAAGACAGTGGTAGCCGGGCCGGTCATATAGACGTGGTTGTTGTAGGCCCACTCGATTTCGAGGTCGCCGCCGGGCAGATGCACCAGTGCGTGGCGGTCGTTGGAAGGCAGCAAGCCGTTGAGCGCGGTGGCCACGGTGACGGCGCACGCGCCGGTGCCGCAGGCGAGCGTATCGCCCGCGCCGCGCTCCCAGGTACGCATCCACAGCTTGTGCGGACCAAGGACCTGCACGAAATGCACGTTGGTGCGCTCGGGGAAGGCTTCGTGATGCTCGATTTGCAGGCCGATCTCCTTGAGCGGCACCGATTCGACATCGTCGACGAAAATGACGCAGTGCGGATTGCCCATCGAGACCGAAGTGATGCTATAAGTGGCATCGCCGACCAGCAGGGGCTGGTTGACGACCTGCTGATCGCCGGGCGCGCTTTCGCCGGGCAGCATCGGAATTTGCGAGCGCAGCAAATGGGGCGTGCCCATATCGACGCGCACCTGAATCGTGGCGTCGCCGCGCACACCGCCCTCCTGAATTTCAATCTGCTGCAAGCCCTTGGAGGTCGCGACCGAAACCGCCTTGGCATCGACCAGACCCTTATCGAAGAGATACTTGGCGAAGCAGCGGATGCCGTTGCCGCACATCTCCGATTCGGAGCCATCGGGGTTGAACATGCGCATGCGGAAATCGGCGCTGTCATCGGGCAGAATGAAAATGAGGCCGTCGCCGCCGATGCCGAAGTGCCGGTCGCAAACCGCTTCGCTCAGTCCGCTCAGCGTTTCCTCGGCAGGCAGGGGCGTCTCCAGACAATCGACCATCACAAAATCGTTGCCCAGGCCATGCATCTTGACAAAATTCATAGTGGTGTCTTTATATTGCGTCGAAGCGTGGCCCAAACCTTTCTCGCCGGCTCCGCACTTGTCAACCGTATAGTTTTGCTCTTGTGGGGTGGTGTGGCAAGTCGAGGCACAGTGTTGCTTGTATCCTAGATCAAATCACCTTAAAATGAGCGGTAGAAGGTAAGTCACTATGCAGACGAAAAAAATCAATCTCGAACAGCAATTTTTAGCCGACCCACTTGATGAAGCGACTCACGCCGCATTAGATAGGGCCGAAGCCGAGATCGAGCGCGGCGAGTTTGTCACACAGGCCGAAGCGAGAACAATTGTCAGAAAACGATATCAGGCATGGCAAAAGACTCAACAAGAGGCGCTTCCCTCCAAGTAAATCTCGCTCCAGAAGCCATCCGGGATCTGTCCCTAATCTATCTCTACACCTCTGAGCGGTGGGGGGAATATCAGGCCGAGTATTACCTCAATTTTTTAGATGAAATTATGTTGGGGTTAGTTCAGAATCCAGCTTTAGCACCACTCATACCGAACAGACCTGACATTCGGGTATATGTAGCTCGTTGGAATAATGCTCGTCATGGCCACCGAATTTTCTTTAGAGAACACAAAGCTGGTATATTCGTGTTGCACATCTTGCATACCTCTATGAACTGGCAAGATTTTTTAGATGTAGAAGAATAGTCAATCCTAACTAACCGTTAACCGGCGCAGCCATAAGCTTCATAATTCGACGTTCAAGGCTTGGCCGGTTTCTCTTTCTCAATCGTCGCCAACACTTCGTTAATCGCCGTCACCCAGTAGGGCGCGAACATCTCGTTGCCGCGCGGGGTGAAGTGCACGGTATCGTTGCGATAGACCTTGGCTTCCTTATCTTTGGCCCATACATCCCACGAACCCAGCACCGGGTCGAGGTCGGCGCGCACGATGGCATCGGCGAAGGTTTTCCAGTTGGCGACGATCTGATCTTTGACCCAGTCGAGATCGGCCTGTTTGATACCCGCGCCACATGGCAACGGCGGCGCGACGACCACTTTCCAACCCTCGGCGCGGCGCGCCTGGCAATAGGCGACCAGTTGACTAAAAGTGTTTTCCCTGGATACGCCTTCGGCCAGCGAGTTGAGCACTTCCGTCACCGCGATAATGTTGTAGGGCGCTTCGCGGTCGTAGACGGGAATGACGTGCTTGGGAGCGCGGTCGATCATCTGTTGCACCTGTAGCCCGGCGATGGCGCGCATCACCGAACGGGGCTTGCCGTTTAGTTTCGGCGTCACCAGTTCGGGAAACTGGTGCGGACGCCAAATGTTATCGACCAGGCTGTTGCCGTCCCATAAAAGGATGCCCTGCTTCTCGCGCGTCAGCGTCACGCCGTAATATTCGGCGGCCCAATCTTCGATGCCGCGCCGCTGCGCCGCGCTTAGCGAGCCCGAGGCAATGCCGAGCTCGGCCATTTCGCCGCCAAAAGGCCAGATGCCGTTGACCGCACCCAGCAAGCGCAGCGGTTTGGTCGGCACGCCGGCGCCGATGGGGCGCGTTTCGGGCGTGGGCTTTTCGCGGTCGCCGATGCTGAGCGAGCCGAGCAGCCGGCCGTCGAGCCACATCTGGATATCGGGGCTGTCGGCAGTGTTGTAGGTGACAACCAGCACGTGCGGCACGCCCCGCTTGAAGGTGCCGTTCCACGTCCACCAGTTGCCCAAGACATTATCGATGAGGTAACCACTGCCGCCGCCGTTACACATCTCGATTCCCAGGCGCTCGCGCTCGCCATCGACGCGCATGCACATGCCGAAACCAATGGTCGGCCCCATACCACCGGTATCGAGAATGGTGTGCGTGCTCGTACCGGTCGCGCGCAGCACCGTCCACCACGATGCGCCGCTGCCATCGTGCAGCGGTTTCCACGGCGCGGCTTCGGCGGCATCGGCGAATTCGGCGGCAAAGCCGCTGGTGGCCATAACGGCCCGGCCGGCCACGCCCCAGCCATTTTCCTTGCGCGTGGTTTGCAAAGGCAGTTGGGCGAACTTAAGATCGCGCCCATTGCCGCTGAGATCGGTCAGCTTATTATCGGCCACATTGGCGGCGCGCCAGTAGCCCAGCATATTCGGCACAATCTTTTCAGGCGCTGGCATGGGTGCTCCCCACGAGCCTTTGCCAAGCAGCACAACCGTCAAGAGTGGTAACCATCGCATGAGTAACCTTGTTGGCAAGAGATTTTAAGCAAAAAAAAATCGCCGGCCATTATGGCCGGCGACATATTCGTTCAAGCCTCCACGGGGCTTAGCTCGGGACTCCAGGCGCCATTCCAGCGGTCGGTCATGGGTTGCGATTTGTAGGTTTGACGCAGACTGTCGAAGACATCGGCCGAGGTCACGACCTGTTCGGGCCGGCGCCGGCTGCGAATGAGAAAATCGGCTTCGGGCGGATAGCAGGCGATGGGCGCACCGCTCTCAATAATTTCCTCGGGCAGCCGCTCGATGGGCGCGTTGGTGGGCAGCGCCGCCGACTGGTAGCGGAGGTCCATCGACCAGCGGATGACATCGGTGATGTTGGGCGTGCTGCAATGTGGCGTGCGGTTGGTCATGAGCAAGGCCGCGCCGCGCTTAACCGGCACGGTGACAACTTCGCCCTGCGGCAGATGCTCATCGGGAATGACAAGATAGCTGGGGCTGGAGGCATGGCGCACGACCGGGCCTTTGTGCGCGCCGGGAATGACTTGCAGGCAGCCGTTCTCGGCGGTGGCATCGACCAGCGGCAGCCACACGGTGAGGACGAGGGCCTTATCGCAAAAAGGCTCGAAGTAGCCCGAATCCTGATGCCAGGGCACCACGCCATGACCCCAGCCCGGCACCTTGGGGCGGATGCGGTAGACGCTGGAAGCGATGAGCTCGGGACCACACAGCCTTTCGGCGATATCGAGCAGCGCCGGGGTGCGAATCAGCTCGAAGATGGAAGGCAGCGAAAGCTGGCCCGACATGATGCGGTTATAGACCTCGGGGGTCTCGGCGCAAATGTAGCTGAGGCGCGAGGTGAATGGCTTCTCCTCGAAGGTCTGGCTGAGCTTACCCTCGGCGACCAGCTCGCGCGCGTGGCGGTCGATGACATCGGTTACCTCGTCGGCCACGGCATCGAGCCGGGCGGCATCGAAGACATCGTCGACCACGACGTAACCATCAGTCTCGAATTTTTCGAGATGGGCGGGGGTCATCAGTTGGTTCGCCATTGCGTTCATACGGAATCACCTTATGAAAGTGCGGTAAAACTATCGAGATTAAGTGTCCGCAGCCAAATGGGGGATGTCAAGAAATGAAGTAATAATTCTAACAAAAATTGCCACTGCTGTGGTCAGAAACACTTCAAAAGCAGGTTGGCAGGGCAAAAATTAGGTAAAATATAGTGCTGTGACACAACTTCAGATAGAATCCAATGTCCATCCTTCACCTTCGGAAACATCCGAAGATGAATTTAATCCGACAATATATGTTACCCGTGATTTGTTAGAAAATTGCACGGCGGTTGATCTTTTCTGCGGTGCCGGCGGCTTAACCTACGGATTGAAAAGTGCTGGACTACACGTTGCGGCCGGGATTGATATTGATGGAGAATGTCATTATCCCTTCACAATTAACACTGGCAGTTCTTTCCTTGAGAAAAGTGTAACGGAAATATCCGGTGACTTATTGATGCCCTACTACCCCTTGGATCATATAAAGGTATTGGTTGGATGCGCTCCCTGTCAGGATTTTTCGAAAATGTCCAGAGCTAAGAGGGCAGCTGCTGGTGACAAGTGGGCGTTGTTGCGAGAATTTACTCGGTTAATCAAGGAGTTGCGTCCTGATATCATCAGTATGGAAAACGTTCCTGAAGTTTCCAGCCACATAGTGTATCGGGAATTTACCGAGACCTTAGAAGCCCTGGACTATAATTGGTCGGCTTCGAAGATAGATTGTGCCGCTTATGGAGTTCCTCAATCTCGAGAGCGGTTTGTATTATTTGCATCTCAACTAGGCCCAATTACAATGATAGCGCCAACTTTTGAAACCCATGAATACCAGTCCGTAGAGATTGTTCTCAGAGGAATGGAAGTTTTAAATTCCGGGCAAACTTCAAAAATCGACCCCTTGCATAAATGCAGCAAATTATCACCAACAAACAGAATTAGAATTCAATCCTCGAAGCCAGGTGGGACATGGCGTGATTGGCCGCAGGAATTGCGGTGTGCTTGTCATCAGAAATCCACTGGCGAAACTTATCCGAGCGTTTATGGACGAATGGAAGGGACCAAACCTGCACCCACAATGACAACACAATACTTTGGATATGGAAACGGACGTTTCGGGCATCCAGAACAAGATCGCGCCATTTCTCTTCGCGAGGGAGCCCTAATTCAATCGTTTCCCAAAGATTATAAATTTGTGGACCCCGAGAAAAATATCAAATTCAGCACGGTCGGCCGATTGGTAGGAAATGCGGTTCCGCCGCGATTAGGCGAAGCTGTAGGTTTAACTATAAGAAATCATATTGAGGCTTTTCGAGCCTGTGCATAGCTATAATTTAGGAGAAAACCGATGCCAAAAAAAAAGCAGCGGAAGATAATCACCGAGGAATTGCAGGTAACAGCTGAAGAGCAAATCGTGCAAAATTCGCGTGTTGTGGATTATGATACGAAAGAGTATCCCGTTGAAGTCATCGTTTCAAAGTTTCTGATCGGCTTGGAAAGAGACGAAAATGAAATCTTCGTCCCAGATTATCAACGCGATTTCGTTTGGAGTGCTAAACGCCAATCCAAGTTTATTGAATCGATTTTGATAGGTCTTCCAATCCCCTTCTTCTTTGTAGCAGATGTTACAGAAAAGGATGCCAGATTAGAAATCGTTGATGGTTCTCAAAGAATCAGAACGCTTGCTGCCTTCTTGCAAAACGAATTGGAATTAGAAGGTTTAGAAAAACTCGACCATTTAAACGGGTTTAAGTTCTCAGATTTGTCAGTAGCTCGCCAACGTCGATTTAAAGGAAGGTCGCTTAGAACTATTGCCTTAACCGAGAAAGCTGACGAAGAGATTAGACGTGACATCTTCGAAAGAATCTTTCCAGCACATTGGGATCCTAAGCTTAGAATTCCACGTGGACAAGTTGTCGCG
>JADMIO010814468.1_pt1 | contig 83273 bp, 88 predicted proteins | sample 8958161 | NCBI WGS metagenome assembly JADMIO01 (sample SAMN16585339, study PRJNA669376) | soil metagenome | isolation source: Crop rotation soil | place: USA: Cullars Rotation, Alabama | collected 2011
GCCGCGACTTCAAGTCACGTGAATTCCAAGCTTCGGATCCCACTGTGCTGGAAAGGACGTCCAACCCGTCGAGGATGGGCTGGCGGTGCGCTATGCGCTCGCCGCGCTCAAGTCGGTCGGCGAAGGGGCGATGGAGAAGTTGATCGAGGAGCGGGACGAAAAGGGTGCGTTCGCCAGCCTCGACGACTTCGCGCACCGGGTCGACCCGCGGCTGCTCAACAAGCGGCAGCTCGAAACGCTCGCCGCGGCCGGGGCGTTCGACGCCATCGACCTCAACCGCGCTGGTATCTTCGCCTGCGCCGAAACGGTGCTCGCCACCGCGGCGCGCGTGCACGACCAGAAGACCAGCGGGCAGGGCGGCTTGTTCGGCGAGAGCGAAGCGTCGGGCACGCATATCAAGCTGCCGCTCTCGGCACGCTGGAGCCTGGCTGAGCGGATGGAGCAGGAGAAGGAAGCCTTCGGCTTCTATTTCTCCGCGCACCCGGTCGACCGCTTCGCGCAACTTGCCAAGATGCACGGTGCGCGTCGCTTTGCTGATCTGGGCGACATCCAGATACCGGAGAGCGGGCGCGCGGGATCGGTGATGGCGGCGATGGTCGAGGAAGCGCGCTGGCGCACCTCCGCCAAGGGGCGCCGCTACATGATGGCGACCATGTCGGACCCGTCGGGCCAGTTCGTCGCGACCTGTTTCGACGACGGTGTTGCTGGTCAGCTGGAGGAAGCGGCACGCAACGGCGGCTGCGGGTTGCTGACCGTCGAGCTCGATCGCCGTGCAGGCGAGGAGACCCCCCGTGTGACGATCAAGCGGATCCAGTCGTTCGAAAGCCTGGCGAGCTCGACTCGCATGAACCTGGATATCGAGGTCGACGATGTGGTCGCGATTGCCGGCATCAGCGCGTTGCTATCCGAAGCGCGCGACGCGCGGGGCGAGGCGCGGCTTACTGTGCAAATCGCCGATGGCCGCTGCGTGACGGTGTTGCTTGGCCGAGACTTTCTGCTCGATCCGGAATTGGCCGACCGTATCGCCGACCTGCCCGGCGTCGTCCGCGCGCAGGTTGCCGTGGCTCCCCGCCTGGCGTTGGTCGGGTAGACGGCAATAAACCGTCACATACCGGGCTCTCGACTTTCCATATATTCGGCCCCTATGCTCATCCGTAAATCGTAGTGGAGAGTTGAGGATGAGCTTGGGCGCCATGCAGGATTTCGAGTTGCGCGTGATGCGGCTGCTCGATCACGCCGCGCGCGAGCATGGCCACCGCGAGCTGGTCAGTTACTGGGCCGATGGGCGCGAGACGCGCACGACCTGGGCAGGTACGCACCGCGACGCGCGCAAGCTGGCGCAACGGCTGGAGAAGTGGGGCATCAAGCCCGGCGACCGGGTCGCGACCTTTGCGATGAACCACACGCATCACTTGACCGCCTGGTACGGCGCGATCGGGATGGGCGGGGTGATCCACACGATCAACCCGCGACTGTTCGACGAGCAACTGGTCTATATCGCCAACCACGCCGAAGACCGCGTGCTGTTCTACGACAAGCAGTTCCAGCCGATCATCGACCGGCTGAAGTCGCAATGGACGACGATCGAGCATTATGTCGTGTTCGACGATCTCGGCCCCGACGGCTTCCAGGCTTTGCTCGATGCCGAGGATGGCGACTATGTCTGGCATGAGGGGCCGGAACGCGACCCGTGCATGATCTGCTATACCAGCGGGACGACCGGGAACCCCAAGGGCGTCCAGTACGAACATCGCTCGACCATGATCCACGCCATGGCCGAGGTCGCGCCCTGGGTGTTCAATCTCAGCGCGCGGTCGGTGATCCTGCCCGTGGTGCCGATGTTCCATGCCGCGTCGTGGGGCCTGCCGTTCGCGGCGGCGCTGGCGGGATCGAAATTCGTTTATTCGGCGACCAACGAGGCAGCGGTGATCTGCCGCTTGATGAACCAGGAGAAGGTCACCCATTCGGCCGGCGTGCCGACGGTGTGGCTCGCGATGTTCCAGCATATGGAAGCGACGGGCGAAGAACCGCGATACCTGCAGCAGGTCACGATCGGCGGATCGGCCGCGCCGCGCGCGATGATCGAGCGGCTGATGAACATGGGGATCGAGGTCAAGCATTTGTGGGGCATGACCGAAATGTCGCCGATCGGCACCGCCGGCACGCCGCCGCCCGAATGGGACGACATGACGCTCGACCAACAGCTCGATCTTGTCAGCAAGCAGGGCCAGGTTCCGTTCGGCGTCGAACTGCGCATCGTCGATGACGAAGGCGTCGAGCAGCCCCGCGACGGCAAGAGCTCCGGCCGGCTCCAGGTCCGCGGGCCGTGGGTGGTGAAGCGCTATTTCAAGGCGGAGGCCGACGCGACCGAGGACGGGCAGTGGTTCGACACCGGCGACGTCGCGGTGGTCCATCCCGACGGCACGATGCAGATCACCGACCGGTCGAAAGACGTCATCAAGTCGGGCGGCGAATGGATCAGCTCGGTCGATCTGGAAAATGCCGCGATCGGCTGTGCCGGCGTGCACGAAGCCGCGGCGATCGGCGTCTATCATCCCAAATGGGACGAGCGGCCGATCCTGCTGGTCGTACGCAAGCCCAACAGCAGTGCGACTCCGCAGGAGATTACCGCGCACCTCGCCAAGCACGTCGCCAAATGGTGGCTGCCCGATGAGATCGTGTTCGTCGACGACCTGCCGCACACCGCGACCGGCAAGATCCTCAAGAGCGAGCTGCGCACGCAGTACAAGGACTATAAACTCGCCAGCGCGGCGTGAGGCTGGCGTTCAGGCCGCCATCCGCGTTTGATTCCGGCCGCCGTCCTTCGCGTCGTAGAGCGCTTCATCCGCGCGGACGATGAGCCGGTCGCGGTCTTCGTTCCGCCCCAAATATGCGACGCCGACGCTGATCGTCACCGTCGCCGGACCGCCGGTCGACAGAATGATGCGCCGCCGCGCCATCGCGTCGCGCAACCGATCACCGGCGATCCGCGACTGCGCCTGATCGGTGTCGGGCATCAGCACGGCAAATTCTTCCCCGCCCAGCCGCCCGATCATGTCGGAATTGCGCATCGTTTCGCGCGCGGTCTCGGCAAATGTGCGCAGCACTTCGTCGCCGCCGGAATGGCCGAAGCGGTCGTTGACGCTCTTGAAATGGTCGAGGTCGATCAGCGCGAGCGCGAGCGGCGTGTCGCTCCGCGCCGACCGCTTGATCTCCGCATCGAGTGCCTGGAGGAAGGCGCGCCGGTTGAGCAACCCGGTCAATTCGTCGGTGGTCGCCATTTTCCGGAGCTTGTCCTCCATCGCAAGTGTCTTTCGACGCGCCCGCGACGCCTCGACACCGGCCCAGGCAACGACCGCCAGGAACAGCAGTGCCAGCCCTGCCAGAGCGAGGTCGGCTACTTCGCTGCGCCGCTCGGCCTTTGCATTCGCCAGCTCGCGTTGGGCAAGCAGACGGCTTTCCTCCCCCTCGATACGGTCGATCAGCGACAGCACGCCTTCGACCTCCCGGCGAGACACGCCCCGCTTGGCGATCTCCGCGGCTTCAGCTGTTCGCCCCTCGCCGACGAGCGCTACTGAGCGTTCGAGGACCGACAGATAGCGGGCAAACTGCGTCCGCAAATCGGCGGTCGGCTGGCGTTGCGCCGGATTGTCACGGGTCAGCTGCTGAAGCCGCTCGGCAAGCTGCGGCGCCTTGCCGATGCCTTTCCGATACGGCTGCAGAAAGTGCGGATCGCCGGTGATGACGTAACCGCGCTCGCCGCGCAGCGCCTCGTTCGCCGCCGATCGCGCCTGTTCGGCGACAAACAGCACTTCCAGCGTATGGACTTGCCAGCGTTCCGCCTGGTCGCGCAGGTTTCCCGCACGGACGGCGTTCAACGTGATGGCGACAAGCATCAGCGCGAGCGCGGCGACAGCGGTGAAGCCGAACACATGCCGGCGACGACTGGATTGATGATCGTTGATAGCGGTCTTGCGACTCACGAGCGTCCTCTCGGTCCGCCCCCACGCGATCTGTCTACCGTCCCGAAGGTAAACAGGTGGTTGACCCGGCGCTCACCGCGGTCCGCGCGGCGGGAGAAGGGCGGGGCAAGCCCGCCCTTCCGGTCCGCGGCTCAGGCTTCGCCGCCGTCCTCTTCTTCCTCGTCCTCGGCGTCGTCCTCGTCGAGTTCGTCGCCTTCGGCATCGTCATGCTCGTGCGTGCCGGCCGGCTCGCCGCTGTCGTCATGCTCGCCGTTGATGGTTTCGATCTCTTCGTCGCCAGGGGTGGTCGTATCGGCCATCGCGCTTCTCCAGAATCGGCCGCCGCTGATCGGTGGCCGTCGCAGAGGGTGCGCGAGTCGTGTGATGGTTTTGCGATGATCCTGTGATGCTTTGACGATGGCGGTCGCGCGGTGGCGCTCGCTGGTAACAGCCCGCCGCAATCGCCGCCATCGTGCCGCCGCTTGTGTTTCGCGCGCCACGGCGGCAGGCTGCGCTAAATGGACATGGTGACGACCGGCAGCGCCGGGGAGAATGGTGTTACGCTCAGCGCTCGGCCCGAAGCGCTGCGGCTGGCTCCGCACGAAACCGCAGTCGTCGTGATCGACATGCAGAACGCCTATGCCAGCGAAGGCGGCTATGTCGATCTCGCCGGGTTCGACATTGCCGGCGCGGCTGGCGTGATCGGCAAGATCGCCACCGTGCTCGACACCGCAAGGTCAGCAGGCGTGCAGGTGGTGTATCTGCAGAACGGCTGGGACGCCGATTACAAGGAAGCCGGCGGGCCGGGGTCACCCAACTGGCACAAGTCCAACGCGCTGAAGACGATGCGCGCACGGCCCGACCTCGCCGGGCAATTGCTTGTCCGTGGCGGGTGGGATTACGAGCTTGTCGACGCGCTCAAGCCGCAGCCGGGCGACATCACGCTGCACAAGACACGCTATTCCGCCTTCTTCAATTCGCAGCTCGATTCGACGCTGCGCGCGCGCGGCATCCGCAACATCGTGTTCGTCGGCATTGCCACCAACGTCTGCGTCGAAAGCACGCTGCGCGACGGCTTCCACCTCGAATATTTCGGCGTGATGCTGGAGGATGCGACCCACCATCTCGGCCCGCCAGCGATGCAGGACGCGACCGTCTATAACGTCGAAAAATTCTTCGGCTGGGTCAGCACTGTCGCGGATTTCTGCGGCTCGTTCGGGCAGTTGCCCAAGTGAAAATCGTATCCCTTCGTCATGCTGAACTTGTTTCAGCATCCATGTCCGATCGCGGGCCGCCTGCGCGCGGCATACGTTTGGACATGGACCCTGAAACGAGTTCAGGGTGACGGCGGAAGTTGAGGAGATTGTGATGCCCTTCGAACCAATCAATCCACCGCAGTTCCACACCCCGATCGCCCCCTATTCGGCCGGCGCGAAGGCGGGGAATACGGTCTACGTCTCGGGCGTGCTCGCGCTGGGCGAGGGCGGGGCGGTACTCCATGTCGGCGACGCGGCGGCGCAGACGCGGCACGTGCTGGAGGTGATTAAAACGACGCTGGAAGCGGCGGGCGCGACGATGGCCGACGTCGCGATGAACCACATTTTCCTGAAGGATCTCGGCGATTACGCAGCGTTCAACCAGGTCTATGCCGAATACTTCCCGGGTGCGAAGCCCGCACGTTATTGCATCAAGTGCGAGCTGGTGAAGCCCGATTGCCTGGTCGAGATCGCCAGCGTGGCGCATATCGGCTGATGCCGCTCGCCGGGGGCCTGTATTACGAGGAGCATGGCAGTGGCCCGCCGCTGATCCTGTCGGCGGGGCTGGGTGGATCGGGTGGCTATTGGGCGCCAAACCTCGATGCGCTCGCGGCGCGGCACCGGGTTATTCTCTACGACCACCGCGGGACGGGCCGGAGCGATCCGGCGCTGCCGGCCAGCGTCACCGTCGATGACATGGCGCGCGACGTGATCGCGCTGCTCGACGGAATGGAGATCGGCCGAGCCGACCTGATGGGGCATGCCCTCGGCGGCATCATTGGCTTGGCGCTTGCCCGAATCGCGCCCGAGCGCCTGGGAAAGCTGGTCGTGGTCAACGGTTGGGCAAAGACCGATCCGTTCACGTTGCGCTGCTTCGACGCCCGGCTTCATATCCTCAACGACGGCGGCGCGCAGGCCTATCTCGAAGCCCAGCCGATCTTCCTGTTCCCCGCCACATGGATTTCGGAAAATGGCGAGCGACTGGCGCGTGAAACCGCCCACCACCTCGAGCACTTCCAGGGCGAGGAAACGCTGAAGAAGCGGATTGCCGCGATCGCCGCCTTCGACGCGTCGTCCTGGATCGGCTTGCTCACCACGCCCTCGCTGGCGCTCGCCTCGCGCGACGATATGCTGGCGCCATGGACCGCGTCGGAGCGGCTCGCCGCCACCAATGACAACATCTCGCTCGCGCTGATGGAGTGGGGCGGCCACGCCTGTAACGTGACCGATCCCGATACCTTCAACCGCATCGTTCTCGATTTTCTCAGGAGCTAACCCCATGCAAGTCGGCGTTTTCGTGCCCATCAACAACAATGGCTGGCTGATCAGCGAGAACGCACCGCAGTACATGCCGTCGTTCGATCTCAACAAGCAGATCGCGCAGTCGGCGGAAAAGCACGGGCTCGATTTCCTGCTGTCGATGATCAAGCTCCGGGGGTTCGGCGGCAAGACCGAGTTCTGGGAATATGGCCTGGAAAGCTTCACGCTGATGGCCGGGCTCGCCGCCGTCACCGAGAAGATCAAGATCTACGCAACCTGCCCGACGCTCGTCATCCCGCCTGCCTTCGCCGCGCGGATGTGCAACACGATCGATTCGATCAGCCACGGCCGGTTCGGGCTCAACCTGATCACCGGGTGGCAGCGGCCAGAATACAGCCAGATGGGCATGTGGCCCGGCGACGAGCATTTCCGCAACCGCTACCAGATGCTCGACGAATATGCCCGCATCTTGCGCGAACTGTGGGAGACCGGGCGGAGCGACTTCAAGGGGCAATATTACCAGATGGACGACTGCCTCGTCCGGCCCAAGCCCGAAGGCGACATGAAGATCATCTGCGCCGGCTCATCGGACGAGGGCCTCGCTTTCTCGGCCAAGTGGGCGGACTATGCCTTTTGCCTCGGCAAGGGCGTCAACACGCCGACCGCATTCGCGTTCAACAATGAGCGGCTGGCGGAAGCGACCGCCAAGACCGGCCGCGACGTGTCGGTGTTCGTCCTCGTCATGATCATCGCCGCCGACACCGATGAGGAAGCGATGGCGCGGTGGAAGCACATCAACGCCGGGGTCGATCTCGACGCGATCGCCTGGCTCAAGGATCAGGGCGCCGCCGACAAGGTCAACGCCACCACCAACGTCCGCCAGCTCGCCGCGCCCGAGGGGGCGGTCAACATCAACATGGGGACGCTGGTCGGGAGTTATGCGAGCATCGCGCGCATGCTGGATGAGATGGCCGAAGTGCCGAACACCGGCGGCGTGCTGCTGACGTTCGACGATTTCATCCAGGGGGTCGAGGATTTCGGAACGAAGATCCAGCCGTTGATGAAGAGTCGGCAATAATGCTTGGATGGCTTTTCGCCAGCAGGCGTCGAATTGTAGTACCTCAAGAAACCGCCGTACTCGAAAGCACTTATGGAGGTAGAGGATGCTGGTGGGATCATCCGCAAGTCCTTCCGCTTGCTGCTGACGGAGATTTCTCCACTGACGTCGTGGGCGAAAGCCAATTTCAAGAGAATCTCGATCATATTGTCGGCGGTAAGACCGAATAAGGACATCGAGTTCAGGTTCCGGCTCAGCTTGTTTTCGAAGACAATCCCGTCGATCCAAACGCTGTCGGTGTGATGATAAATGCATGCCCTGTTGGCTGGATTGCCGCGACCGATGCAGCTGCTTTCCGTCGCGAAATCCTGGCGATTAACAAGGATCGGCTTGCTCTAACTTGCAAGGCGAAGATCGTTGGCGGCTGGAAACGCGGTAAGAATGACGAAGGCCAATACGGGGTAAAGCTCAGCCTAGCGCGGCCGCTCCGCGTTCACGCTTCTCGGAAATTTTAAAACAACTCCCCCTGCGCCCCCTGCGGCGGCCTGAACAAGTCCGTCCGCACTTCCAACCGCTCCCGGTTCAGCCCATGCTTCCGAATCGCGATCTGGAACCGCGTACGGATCAACTCCGCCCACGGCCCTTGCCCCTTCATCCGCGTGAAGAAATCGGGGTCGTTGTCGCGGCCACCGCGGAGTGATTGGATAATGGCCATCACCTTTCCCGCGCGGTCGGGGAAATGCTCGTCGAGCCAGGCGCGAAACAGGGGGGCCACCTCATGCGGCAGGCGGACGGGGAGGAAGTTGATCCCGCGCGCGCCGCTTTCGGCCGCGCGTTCGACGATATGCTCGATCTCGTGATCGGTGATCGCCGGGATCACGGGCGCGATCGACACGAACACCGGTACGCCGGCATCGGCCAGCCGCCGGACCGCGGTCAGCCGGCGTTCGGGGTGCGGCGCGCGGGGCTCGACGGTGCGCGCGATCTTCGGGTCGAGCGAGGTCACCGACACCGCCACCGCCGCCAGCCCCTTCGCCGCCATCGGGCCGAGCAAGTCGATATCGCGCACTACCCGGTCGGACTTGGTGGTGATGGTCAGCGGGTGATCGACCTCGGCCAGCACGCGGATACAGTCGCGCGTGATCTGCCAGTGGCCGTCGATCGGCTGATACGGATCGGTGTTGGTCCCGAACGCGATCGGGCGGCAGACATAGCCGCGCTTGCCCAGCTCCTCGCGCAGCAGGGCTGGCGCAGTCGGCTTGGCGAACAGCTTGCTCTCGAAATCGAGCCCCGGCGACAGGTCATGATAGGCGTGCGTCGGCCGCGCGAAGCAATAGATGCAGCCGTGCTCGCACCCGCGATACGGGTTGATCGAGCGGTCGAACCCGATGTCGGGCGACTGGTTTCGCGTGATGATCGTGCGCGGCGTTTCGACCGTCACCGTCGTCTTGAGCTTGGGCGGCGCGCCGTCGACATCCTCCAGCGCGTCGAGCCAGTCGCCATCGGCCAGCCGTTCGGGCAGGTTGAAGCGGCTGCTTTCGCGGTTGACCGTGGCGCCGCGGACGGGGCGGGATTTTGCCATTGCCACGGTGTAGGCACCCGCGTAGAACATAGCAAGAACATTGGAGATGAAAATGGCCAAGCTCAACTATGTCGAACTGCCCGTCCAGAGCACCGAAACGACCAAGGCTTTCTTCAGTGCGGCGTTCGGCTGGGATTTCGCCGATTACGGTCCGACCTATGCCGCGACGCAGACGGGGGAGGGCGATCTCGGGCTTCAGGGCGATCGCGCCGAGTGGACCAGCGCACCGCTGCCGGTGATCCAGGTCGACGACCTCGACGCGACGCTGGCCGCGGTGACCGGGGCAGGGGGGACGATCTCGCAGCCGATCTTTTCGTTTCCCGGCGGGCGGCGGTTTCACTTCCGCGATCCCAACGGCAACGAACTGGCGGCGATGCAGGCAAACGGTTGAGTTTGCCTCCCTTCCTCACTTGCGTGCGGGCTTGCAGCAATGCAGTTTGCCGCACGGGCAAGCTAAGGGGGGTGTCATGCGATTCATCGGTTTATCGACGGCGTTGATGCTGAGCGCTGCGGTGGGCGTGCCGGCCGCCGCGCAGACGCGCAGTGCCACGGACAACCTGGAACGCCTGCTCGACCCGGGCGACGTCAAGGCGGTGGCCGCGGTGTTGCAGGAACATGGCTATCGGGCGGAGATCAAGAAGGACGACCAGGGCAATCCCTACATTTCCAGCGGCGCCAACGGGAACAGTTTCCAGATCTATTTCTACGACTGCAAGGACGACAAAGGCTGTCAGTCGTACGAATTCTACAGCTGGTGGAAAAAGGACCCGCTCTACACGCTGGAGCTGGCGAACGAATGGAACGCCAACAAGCGCTTCCTGAAGGTCGCGATCGACAAGGACGGCGACCTGGTCGAATATATGTATGCGACCGCGCTGGGCAGAACGACCTACACGAATTTCCTCGACGGGGTCGACTGGTACACATCGATGGATGCTGCGCTCACCCAGTTTCTGAAGGAGAAGCGCGAAAAGGCCAATTCGGCGGCCAAGCCCAAGCCCGACAAAAAATAACCGGCGGCGTGGTGCGTCAGCGCTCGGTCAGGCGCGGCATCAGCTCGACGAAGTTGCAGGGGCGAAAACGGCTGTCGAGCTGATCCTTCAGGATCATGTCCCAGCCGTCCTTGACCGCGCCGGTTGAGCCGGGCAGCGCGAAGATATAGGTGCCACCGGCGACGCACGCGCAGGCGCGCGATTGGATCGTCGAGATGCCGACGCTCTGATAACTGAGCCAGCGGAACGCTTCGCCGAAGCCGGGGATCATCTTTTCCGCGACCGCCTCGACCGCTTCCGGCGTCACGTCGCGACCGGTCACGCCGGTACCGCCGGTGGTGATGATGACGTCGATTTCCGCGTCGGCGATCCAATGCGCCAACCGCTCGACGATCGCGTTCAGGTCGTCGCGCTCGATCGCGCGGTCGGCGAGGATGTGGCCGGTGGCGGTGAGGCGGTCGACCAGCGTATCCCCGGATTTGTCGTCAGCCGCTTGGCGCGTGTCGGACACCGTCAGGACGGCAATCCGAACGGGCAGGAATTCGCGTGTTTCGTCGATGGGCATTGCACCGACCTAAGCCAAACCGCGCTCCTGCGAAAGCAGGAGCCCAGGGTCACTAGCGGCGTCGATTTTGGCTCTGGGTTCCTGCCTTCGCAGGAACACCGAACTCACTTGGTAGTCGGAAACTTGGGCCATTTGCCCTGCGCCAGCGCGGCGCGGCTCGGCGACTGCAACCGGCCGTCCTTGGCCTCGTACATCCAGTAATTGCGCATCACCGTCGTCACGTAACCGCGCGTTTCCCAATAGGGGATCGATTCGATGTAGAGCAACGGATCGCCGCCATCCTTGACGATCGCGTTCCACTCGGTGACCGGCACCGGGCCGGCATTATATGCCGCCATCACCTTGATCAGCGACCCGTTGGCAAAGCTCTGCGTCGACAGGCGTTCGAGCGTGCGCTGGCCGACCGCCATGTTGACCGACGGCATCGTCAGCGCGCCGCGATCGACCGTGATCCCGCGCTCCCGGGCGTAATCGATTGCCGCGGCGGGCATGATCTGCATCAGGCCATAGGCACCGGCCGGGCTGATCACATTGCGCTTGAACCGCGATTCCTGAAGTGCGTGGGCATAGACCAGCGCCTTGTCGATCTTCCACCCGCCATCGGGCGTCCATTTCGGCGCGGGAAAGCGCGCGATCGTCGGCGGCTTGGCGCCTTGCGGGCAATTGTTGCCCAGCCACATCAAGGTCTCGGGCAAATCGAGGGTCTCGGTCAGGCGGACCAGCGATGCATATTCGATCGACGGGCCGATCTTGGCCTGCTGCTTGAGCACGTCGTCGGCAAGGTCGGTCTCACCGATCTCCACCAGCGCCGCGGCGACGCGGACATTGGGGCGGTTCTGCAGCTTGTCCCAGTCGGCGAGCATCAATTCGTCGGAAATGCGCGGCGTTTCCTTGATGCCGAGCTGTTGCCGCGCGAGCATGCCGTAGAAGGTCTCGTCGAGCTGTGCGGCATTCTTCAGCCGCCCCTCGACCAGCTGCGGCTTGTCGCACTTCATGTCGGCGCGTGCCGCCCAATAGAGGCCTGCCGCGCGCAATTCGATATCGCTGGCGCGCGCCGCGACCGACACGAATGCCTGGCCGGCCGTCGTGCAATCGCCCTGGCGCCATGCCGCGAGCCCGCCGACCCATTCGCCCTGGACCGCCCAGTCGCCGGCACCGACCCGCGCCTTTGCCGCCATGGCCCGGGCATTATTGTCATCGCCCTGAAGGAAATAGATCCACGCGACACGCTGTTGCCATTCGGTCTGCGCTTCGGGGGAGAGGTTGGGGGTGGCTTCGAGCAGCGCCTGCGCCTCGGGACCCATGTCGCCCTTGATGAAGGGCTGCATCTTGAGCGCGAGGTCGGCGGTCGCAAGGTCGAGCTTGTTGGCTTTGGCCCGGCCGCGCGTCGAGGCGCCGTTGGCCCAAACCAGCTTCTGCGGCACGGGCAGTCCCGGGGTCACGATCCCCCGCGACATCAGGATTTTGGCGATCGCGGGCGCTTCGGGCAGTTCAGGCGCATTGGCCAGCACCGCGAGCAGCGGATCGTTGTCGACCTTGGGCGATCCCTTGGCGAGATAGAGTTCGGCCGCCGCGATCGAATGGAGCGGGCCGGGCTTCATCGTGGTCAGCTGGATCTGCGCATCGGCCCAGCGTTGTTCGCGGATCGCCTTGAAGACGGCGGCGTAGCCGGCCCGCTGGCCGGAATCGAGCTGCGCGGGAATCCCGCGGGACATAGTGGCGGCGGCAGGCGGATCGCCGGCGGCGAGCGCGGGGCTCGCCACGATCGGGGTCAGCGCGAGCGCGCTGGCAGCGAACAGATACGCGATTTTCACTCAAGTCCCCCGATCAGCAATCTCAGGTCCTTCCACGCATCAGCCTTGGCGGCGGGCCGCTCCAGCAGGAAGCGCGGGTGGAAACTCGCCACGACCTCACTTGTCCCGCCATCATGATTAATGACGCGTAAACTTCCACGCGCGTCGGCGACATCCATCCCCGTGATGGCACGACTCGCCGCATTGCCGAGCGCGAGCACCCGTTTCGGGGCCGCGAGCGAGAGATGATGGCGGATCAACGCCGCCATTTTCTGCCCGGCCTCGTCGGTCACGCGGCCGGCGGGTGGGCGCTTCACGGCAAGCGCGGTCAGATAGACCGAATGACGGTCGCGCCCGATCGCCGCCAGCATGCGGTCGAACAACCGCCCGGCGCTCCCCGACAGCAACATGCCCGCTGCGTCGTCCTCGCGGTCGGGCATGTCGGCGACGATCATCAGCCCGCTCGCGGCATCGCCCTGCACCGCCATTGCCTTGCCGGGCCAGCTTGCCTCAGGCGCGGCCGGGCCCAGGCGCCATTCGGCGAATTCGGCGAGCGTCTCAGGGAGCTTCGGCGCCTCCGCCACGGCCTCGCGAACCGCGGCCGGCAGCTTGTCGGGCGAGGGCATGCGCGCCAGCCAGTCGCGCGGCGCATCGTCGATTTCGCAATCGACCCCGGCGTCGCGCCACCATTCGAGCGCGCTGGCGACGCTCGCGCGCCAATCGTTGTGCTGGTCAGCCCCCATGTCATGCCCATTGAGTCGATAGTTGACGGCGGGGTCAATTCGCGGGCACCGCTTCGGGGATAAACCGTTGCCGCCGTGCGATGACCGGCGCGTTGGGAGAAATGGGATGAGCGAACGCGAGTCGATGCCGTACGACGTGGTGATCGTCGGCGCCGGGCCGGCGGGCCTGTCGGCGGCGATCCGGCTGAAGCAGCTTGCCGCCGAAAAGGGCGGTGAGATCGCGGTATGCGTGCTTGAAAAGGGGTCGGAAGTCGGCGCGCATATCCTGTCGGGCGCGGTGATCGATCCCAAGTCGCTCGACGAACTGATCCCCGACTGGCGCGAGAAGGGCTGTCCGCTGGCCGAGGTGCCGGTCAACGACAATCAGCACTGGATCCTGACCAAGAAGCGGCGCTTTTCGATGCCGCATTTCGTCACGCCCGGCTTCATGCACAACAAGGGCACCTATACCGGCAGCCTGGGCAATCTGTGCCGCTGGCTGGCGGGGCAGGCCGAGGAATTGGGCGTCGAAATCTTCCCGGGCTTCGCGGCGGCCGAAATCCTTTATGCCGACGACGGCACGGTGAAGGGCGTCACGACCGGCGACATGGGGGTCGCGCGCGACGGCAGCCATAAGCCCGATTACCAACCGGGGCTCGAGCTCCATGCGAAATACACGTTCTTTTCGGAGGGAGCGCGCGGGCATTTGACTCGCCAGCTGGTCGACCACTTCGACCTGCGCGCGAATTGCGAGCCGCAGGTCTATGGCCTCGGCATCAAGGAATTGTGGGACATCAAGCCGGAAAACCATGCCGCCGGCCGCGTGATCCACTCGCAGGGCTGGCCGCTGAGCGAGAGTGGATCGAACGGCGGTGGGTTCCTGTATCATCAGGCGAACGGACAGGTCGCGCTGGGCTTCGTGACGTGGCTCAATTATTCGAACCCCTATCTCTCACCGTTCCAGGAAATGCAGCGCTGGAAGATGCATCCGGCGATCGCCGCGATCCTGGAGGGCGGCAAGCGCGTTTCCTACGGCGCGCGCGCGATCAGCGACGGCGGCTATCAGTCGGTGCCCAAGCTGACGATGCCCGGCGCCGCGCTGATCGGCGATTGCGCGGGCTTCCTCAACGTGCCGCGGATCAAGGGCACGCATACCGCGATGAAATCGGGCATGATGGCCGCGGAGGCAGCCTATGACGCCGTCCATGCGCAGCGCCAGGGCGACGAACTCACCGCTTACACCGACGCCTATGACAAGAGCTGGGTGAAGAAGGAGCTGTCGGTCGTCCGCAACGTCCTGCCGCTGGTCGAGAAGTTCGGCGAGCTGTTCGGGACGCCGCTCGCGGGGATCAACATGTGGCTCGAATCGTGGGGCATCAAGCTGCCCTTCACGATGAAGCATCATCCCGACCACAAGAGCCTGTGGCGCAAGGACATGGTCAAGAAGATCGACTATCCGAAACCCGACGGCGTGCTGACCTTCGACCGTCTGTCGTCGGTGTTCATCTCGAACACCAACCACGAGGAGGATCAGCCGGTCCATTTGACGCTGAAGGACCCGAACATTCCGGTCGAGTACGATCTGCCGATGTACGATGAGCCCGCGCAGCGTTATTGCCCGGCGGGGGTCTATGAAATCGTCGGCGAGGAAGAAGGCGACCCGAAGTTCGTGATCAACGCCCAGAACTGCGTCCACTGCAAGACGTGCGACATCAAGGACCCGACCCAGAATATCGTCTGGGTGGTGCCGGAAGGCGGGGGCGGACCCAATTACCCCAATATGTAGGATGACGGCGAAACCCATCCATCACGCCTCCCCGGCGAAGGCCGGGGCCCAGTTGCGACCGGCCCGAAACTGGGCCCCGGCCTTCGCCGGGGAGGCGCGGAATGGGCCGAACCGCTCGTGAAAATAACCGAACCCGCCCCCGCGAAGATCAACCTAGCGCTCCATGTCCGCGCGCGGCGGCCGGACGGCTATCATGACATCGAGACGCTCTTCGTCTTCTGCCGCGACGGTGACCGGCTGGCGGTCGAGGAAGCGGACGTCGATCGGCTGACGATCCTCGGACCCTTCGCGGACGGGCTGTCCACGACCAACAACCTCGTCCTCGCCGCGCTGGTCGCGATGCGCCGGCTGGGCGATATCCCGCCGCTCGCCATCACGCTGACCAAGAATCTGCCTGTCGCCGCCGGAATCGGTGGCGGATCGGCCGACGCTGCGGCGATGATCCGGCTGCTCGATCGCCACTACCTCCATATCGGCGACAACAAGGACCTGGTGTCAGCCACCGCTCATCTGGGCGCGGACGTGGGCGCGTGCATCGTCGGCCGGACGCGGATCGGGCGGGGGGTCGGCACCGATCTGCACATGGCGCCGGACGATCTGGCCGGTTGCCCAATCCTGCTCGTCAACCCGCGCATACCGCTGGCGACCGGGCCGGTATTCGCGGCGTGGGACGGCGTGGATCGCGGGCCACTGTCCCGCGGCTCCGCACGCGAAATCACGCTGGCCGGCCGTAACGACCTGGAAGCGCCGGCGGTCCGGCTTTGCCCGGCGATCGCCGACGTCTTGGCGGCATTGCAGCGTAGCGGCGCCTGGCTGACGCGCATGTCGGGGTCGGGCGCGACGTGCTTCGCGCTGTTCGACAGCGATGCCGCCCGTTCGCAAGCACGTGCTGCCATCGCCGCCGAACACCCCGACTGGTGGTACCTGGAAACATCGCTCGCGTAATAGTCTTGCGCAAAAGGCCCCTCCCGCGACATAGGCGGTCGCGTCATGACCAATCGCTTCGATAAATCCATCCTGCCGAGCCGCCACGTCTCGGTCGGCCCCGAACGCGCCCCGCATCGCAGTTACTATTACGCGATGGGCCTGACCGAGGAGGAGATCGCTCGCCCGTTCGTCGCGCTCGCCTCGGCCGGGAACGACAGCGCGCCGTGCAACACCTTGCTCGACGTCCAGGCCGATGCCGCGCGTGAGGGCGTCATCCAGAACGGCGGCATGCCGCGCCGCTTCAACACGATCACCGTCACCGACGGCATCGCGATGGGCCATCAGGGCATGAAGTCCTCGCTGGTCAGCCGCGAAGTCATCGCCGATTCGGTCGAGCTCAGCGTGCGCGGCCATTGCTACGACGCGCTGGTCGGGTTCGCGGGGTGCGACAAGTCGCTGCCCGGCATGATGATGGCGATGCTCCGCCTCAATATCCCGTCGATCTTCGTCTATGGCGGGTCGATTCTGCCCGGGCGCTTCCACGACAAGGACGTCACGGTCGTCGACGTGTTCGAGGTGGTTGGCCGATTCGCCGCCGGCACCTGCCCGATCAGCGAACTCCACGCGATGGAGAAGGTCGCCTGCCCGGGCCACGGCGCATGCGGCGGCCAGTTCACCGCGAATACCATGGCGTGCGTCGGCGAGGCGATCGGATTATCCTTGCCGAACAGCAACATGGTACCCGCTCCTTACTCGACGCGTGAACAGATCGCGGTCGCTGCGGGGCATCAGGTGATGGAATTGCTCGAACGCAATATCCGCCCGCGCGACATTTGCACGCGGAGCGCCTTTATCAACGCGGCGCGCGTGGTGGCGGCAACCGGAGGGTCGACCAATGCCGCTTTGCATCTGCCCGCCATGGCGAGCGAGGCCGGGATCGAATTCGACCTGTTCGACGTCGCCGAAGCGTTCAAGTCGACGCCCTACATCGCCGACCTCAAGCCCGGCGGCCAGTACGTGGCCAAGGACATGTACGAGGCCGGCGGCGTCTACATGCTGATGAAGACCATGTTGGCGAACGGCCTGCTCGACGGCGAATGCCTCACCGTCACCGGCAAGACGCTGGGCGAGAATATCGATCAGGTGACGTGGAATCCCGACCAGAAAGTCATTTACGACGTCAAGACGCCGCTGAGCCCCACCGGCGGCGTCGTCGGCCTGCGCGGCTCGCTCGCGCCCGACGGGGCGATCGTGAAGGTCGCGGGCATGCACCGGCTGCAGTTCGAAGGCCCGGCACGCTGCTTCGATTGCGAGGAGGATTGCTTTGCCGCGGTCGAGGCGCGCTCGATCAACGAGGGCGAAGTCCTGATCATCCGCTACGAAGGGCCAAAGGGCGGCCCCGGCATGCGCGAGATGCTGTCCACGACCGCCGCGCTGTACGGGCTCGGCATGGGCGAGAAGGTGGCCCTGATCACCGACGGGCGCTTCTCCGGCGCGACGCGCGGTTTCTGCATCGGGCATGTCGGCCCCGAAGCGGCCGACGGCGGGCCGATCGCGCTGATCGAGGACGGCGACACGATCCGCATCGATGCCGAAGCCGGCACGATCGACTTGCTCGTCGCCGACGACATGCTCGCGCAGCGCCGCGCCGCGTGGCAACCCCGCGTGAACGACTATCAATCGGGCGCGTTGTGGCGGTATGCCCGCAACGTCGGTCCAGCGTCCCAGGGCGCCGTCACCCATCCCGGGGCCGCGGCGGAGACGCACGTTTATGCGGATATCTAGCGCGGTCCTGCCGCTGTTGGCGCTGGCGGCATGCAGCCAGCAACCGGCGGATCCCGGTGCGATGTCCAATGCGATCGACAATGCCCAGGCCGCGGCGGGCGGCGATGAGCGGATCGAATGCGCGGCCGCCGGCGCGACCGCCTTCGCGCGCGATTGCACGGTTGAGCGAACCGAGTCCGCCGAAGGGCTTATCCTGACCGTGCGCCAGCCCGACAACGGCTTCCACCGGCTGCTCGTTGTCAGCGATGGCCGCGGTGTGATCGCCGCCGACGGCGCGGAAGCGGCCAAGGTCACGGTGATCGGCGATGGCCGGATCGAAGTCGCGATCGGCGGCGACCGCTATCGCTTGCCGGCGACGGTGAAAGCCCAGGCAGCCAAGTGATCCCGATCGACGGCCAGCCGATCCTGACCGCCGCCCAGATGCGCGCGGTGGAGGAACGCGCGATTGCGAGAGGATCGAGCGTCGAGGAATTGATGGAACGGGCCGGCGCAGGAATCGCCGAAGCTGTCCGCCGACTCGCGGCCGGATCGCCGGTGCTGATCCTGTGCGGTCCGGGCAACAATGGCGGCGACGGCTATGTCGCGGCGCGGCTGCTGAAGGCGAACGGCGTGGCGGTGCGTATCGCGGTGTCCGGCGGGCCCAAAAGCGAGGCCGCGGTCGCCGCGCGGGAACAATGCGACGCACCGATCGAGCCTATCGACACAGCGCACGCCGCACCGGTCGTAGTCGACGCTTTGTTCGGTACCGGACTGTCGCGTCAGCTCGACGGAGCGTTGCAGGTGGAACTGACGCGTCTGGTTGGCGATGCTAGGCTGTCGTTCGCGGTCGACCTCCCCAGTGGAGTCGCCACCGACGACGGCGCGCTGCTCGGTACCGTACCGCATGTTGACGTCACACTGGCGCTGGGCGCGCTCAAGCCCGCTCACCTGCTGCAGCCCTCGGCGTCGCGATGCGGAACGGTGCGGCTGATCGACATCGGCCTGCATGACATTACCAGCCAATGCCGGGTGCTGGCCCCTCCGCATCTCGCGCAGCCACCGGTTGACGCTCACAAATATTCGCGCGGCATGGTCGTCGTGATCGGCGGCGCGATGCCGGGCGCCAGTGTTCTGGCGGCCGAAGCGGCGATGCGCGCCGGCGCCGGCTACGTTCTGCTGTTCGGCGATACGAACGCCGGTCCGCACGCGCTCGTCCACAAGTCTTGGTCTGCCGATGGCCTGAGCGAAGCGATCGAAGGCAAGAAGGCAGTTTCGATCGTCGTCGGGCCTGGCCTGGGACGCGACAAGGGTGCCGCCGCAAAGCTCGACGCGGCGATCGCGACAGATCGACCGTTGGTGATCGACGGTGATGCGCTTCATTTGCTCGACGCCCGCCGACTGGACGCCCTCGGCGGCCGGCAAGGTGGCACCGTGCTCACGCCACATGCCGGCGAGTTCAAGGCGGCGTTCGGCGACCCCGCGGAAAGCAAGATCGATGCGGCGCGCCAAGCCGCTGCCCGGTCGGGCGCCACGATCGTGTTCAAGGGTCCCGACACGGTCGTCGCGACATCCGCGGGCGACGCGACCATCGCACCTTCAGCAAGTTCCTGGCTGTCGACCGCCGGTACCGGGGACGTGCTGGCCGGCGCGATCGGCGCGATGATCGCGGCGGGTCAACCGCCGGAAGCGGCAGTCTGGATGCACGCCGAGGCAGCGCGGCGGCTGGGCGGGGCGTTCATCGCCGACGACCTCGCTCGCGAACTCAGCGCGGTGCGTGCCTCGCTGTGAGTGCCGACACGATCGTCCGCGTCGCCGCCCGTGGCGAAGGCGTCACCGCCGACGGCCGCCATGCCGCGCTGGCCGCGCCGGGGGATATCCTCAACGCCGACGGCTCGCTGACGCCTGGCCCGCACCACCAGGTGCCGCCATGCCGCCATTTCCCGCTATGCGGCGGATGCCAGCTCCAGCATCTCGACGATGCGGCCTACGCGCAATTCCTGACCGATCGGATCGCGGGGGCGCTGGCGGCGCACAATCTGGCGACCGACATTCGCGCGCCGATCCTGTCGCCGCCGCGGACTCGCCGAAGGGCGACGCTGCATGCCGAGCCGACCGGCGGACGGATGCGGATCGGCTTCAGCGAGGCGGCGAGCCATGCGCTGGTCGATATTCAGGAATGCCATATTCTCGCGCCCGAATTGTTCGCGGTGGTGGCACCGCTGCGCAAGTTGCTGGCGCGGCTGGGAATGCGGCGGCGCGCCGATATCCAGATGACCTTGTGCGACCAGGGCGTCGATCTGCTGGTCGGCGCCAGGGCCGACGGGCTGGCGGCGGCCGAGGCGATCATTACCTTTTGCCAGAACAACGGAATCGCCAGGTTTGCGATCGACGACGGTCTCGGCCCGGAGACGCGCTGGGAACCCGAGCCCGTGACCGTGACCCTGGGCGGTGTGGCCGTGCCGTTTCCCCATGGCGCGTTCCTGCAGGCGACCGCCGACGGCGAAGCTGCCCTCGTCACCGCGGTACGCGAGGCGATTGGGCCGGCCAGGATCGTCGCCGACCTGTTCGCCGGGCTCGGCACGTTCGCTTTGTCGCTCGACGGCAAGGTTTACGCGGCGGAGGCAGCGCGTGACGCCATCTTCTCGCTCAAGAGTGCGGCGGGGCAGGTGGGACGCCCGGTCTTCGCGGATCATCGCGATCTCTATCGTCGCCCGCTAACCATCGAGGAGCTCGGCCGGTTCGAGGCGATCGTGCTCGACCCGCCTCGCGCCGGCGCGCGTGACCAGGCCGCGGCACTGGCGGCCGCCCGCACACCCGTTATTGCCTATGTGTCATGTAATCCCAGTAGCTTCGCGCGCGATGCTCAGATGATGTGCGAGGGAGGCTATCGGCTCGACTGGATCCAGCCGGTGGGGCAGTTCCGCTGGTCGACCCACGCCGAACTGGCGGCCCGGTTCAGCCGTCAGGGATAATCCGCCCGCAGGAAATACAGCCCGTCCGGCGGCGCATTGAAGCCCAGTGCCGCCCGATCCGCGGCCAGCAACGCCGCCTTGAGGTCATCCCCTGTCCACTTTCCCTGCCCTACTAGGGCGAGGCATCCGACCATCGACCTCACTTGATGGTGCAGGAACGACCGTGCCGACGCGAACACGCTGACTCGTTCGCCGTCGGCGACGACATCGAGCCGATCGAGCGTCTTGACCGGGCTGTCCGACTGGCAATGCGCCGAGCGGAAAGTGGTGAAGTCATGCCGCCCGACCAGGGCCTGCGCGGCGTCATGCATGGCGGCGGCGTCGAGCGCCTGCGGCACCCGCCACGCAAGCCCCGCTTCCCAGGTCAGCGGCGCGCGGCGCGTGACGATGCGGTATTCGTAGTGCCGCGCGAGGCAGGAGAAGCGGGCGTGCCAGTCGTCCGGCACAATTTCGCACGCCAGTACTGCCACCGGATCGGGTCGCAGCCGCGCGTTGAGCGCTTCCATCAGCCGGAACGGCGTGATCGTCCGGACAATATCCAGGTGCGCGCGCATCCCCAGTCCGTGCACCCCCGCATCGGTACGCCCTGCGGCATGAACGGTGACCGCCTCGCCGGTAATCTCGCGGGCCGCGCGTTCGATCGCGGCCTGCACGCTTGGCCCATGATCCTGCCGCTGCCAGCCCATGAACGGGCGGCCATCATATTCCACGGTCAGCGCGAAGCGAGTCACAATCGCGTGCCGGAGGGCACGGCAAACCCGCGCAACAGCTCGTCCGACGTCATGACACCACGCCCCGCGCGCTGGACGAGCGTGGAGCGAATGGCGCCGGTGCCGCACGCGATCGTCAGGCCGTCGATGACCGTTCCGGCGGACGCATTTCCAGCCACGATCTCGGCCGCCAGCACGCGGATGCGCTCGCCATCGACTTCGACGAACGCGCCCGGCGGATTGAACGCCCGGACCTGGCGCTCGACCTGATCGGCCGGCTGGCTGAAATCGAGCCGCGCCTCCGCCTTGTCGATCTTCTTCGCATAGGTGACGCCGTCCTTCGGCTGCGGGCGAGGCGGGAAAGCGGGGATGTCGGCCAGCACCTCGACCATCAACCGCGCGCCCATCTGCGCAAGTTCATCGGTCACTTCGCCCGCGGTCTTGCCGTCGATCGGCGTCCGTCCCTCCAGCAGCACCGGCCCGGTATCGAGCCCGGCCTCCATCTGCATGATGCCGACCCCGGTCTCGGTGTCCCCGGCCAGGATAGCGCGCTGGATCGGCGCCGCGCCACGCCAGCGCGGGAGCAACGAGCCGTGGACGTTGAGGCAACCATGCCCGGGCGCGTGGAGCACCGCTTGCGGCAGGATCAGGCCGTAGGCGGCGACCACGGCAACATCGGCATTCAGCGATGCGAAATCGGCCTGCGCCTCGGCATTACGCAAGCTTGTCGGCGTCCTGACGGTAATCCCCAGCGCCTCGGCCCGCGCCTGCACCGGCGACGGCGTCAATTCGCGCCCGCGCCGCCCGCCCGGCCGCGGGGGTTGGCTATAGGCCGCGACAACCTCGTGCCCCGCTGCCACGATCGCGTCGAGCGTCGGAACGGCAAAATCGGGCGTGCCCATGAAGACGATGCGCATGACGCGCTCATCGCCGCTTGGCAGGGGGCAGGGCAACCCCCTATCTGTGCCGTCATGGCATCGCAGGAAATCGAGGCATTGACGCAAGCGCTGGCGCGGCTTCCCGGGCTCGGGCCGCGGTCGGCGCGGCGCGCGGTGCTGCACCTGCTCAAGAAGCGGGAAGGGGCCCTGGCGCCGCTCCTGTCGGCGCTGGAGGCGGTCGACCGGCGGCTGGCGACCTGTTCGATCTGCGGCAATATCGACACCAGCGATCCGTGCAGCGTGTGCGCCGACCCGCGCCGCGATCAGCGGAGTCTCTGCGTGGTGGAGGAAGTCGCCGACCTCTGGGCACTGGAACGCTCGCGGCTGTTCCCCGGGCGCTACCATGTACTGGGCGGCCGGCTGTCGGCGCTCGACGGCGTTCGGCCGGAGGATCTCGGCATCGCGCGGCTGGTCCAGCGAGTCGAGGCGGGCGGCATCGACGAGGTCGTGCTGGCGATGAACGCCACGTTGGAGGGCCAGACCACCGCGCACTATATCGCCGAGCGGATCGAGCAATTCCCGGTGCGGCTGACCCAGCTTGCGCACGGCCTGCCGGTCGGCGGCGAGCTCGACTATCTCGACGAGGGCACGCTGGCCCAGGCGATGCGCGCGCGGCGACCCGTTGCCTAGCCGTCACCCCAGCGAAAGCTGGGGTCTCATGCGTTGGCGCGATACGGCCCGAGATCCCAGCTTGCGCTGGGATGACGGGATGAGATAGCTGACCGCCATGACCGTCCTGACCATTCTCGAAGTCCCCGATCCCGGCCTGCGCGCCGTTGCCAAGCCCGTCGCCGCGATCGACGCCGCCGTCCGCGCGACGATCGCCGACATGTTCGACACGATGTACGACGCGCGCGGCATCGGCCTCGCCGCCACGCAAGTAGGGATCGAACAGCGCATCTTCGTGACGGACCTGCAGGAGCCGGAAGAGGAAGACGGCGAGCCGGTCCGCAAGCCGATGACCTTCATTAACCCGGAAATTCTGTCGGTTAGCGACGAAACCTCAACCTATAACGAAGGTTGCCTGTCGATCCCCGAACAATATGCCGAGGTCGAACGCCCGGCGCGCTGCCGCGTCAAATGGCAGGACGAGGACGGCAAGAGTCACGAGGAAGACCTGGACGGCCTGATGGCGACCTGCGTCCAGCACGAGATCGATCACCTCAACGGCGTGCTGTTCACCGACCATATCAGCAAGCTGAAGCGCGACATGCTGATGAAGAAGCTCGCGAAGCTGCGGAAGGCGGCTTAACCAGTGTCGTCATGCCAGCGAAAGCTGGCATCTCAGGCGGCATCGCGTAACCTCGCCTCATGGCGAAAGGCAGTTGGGTCTATATCATGACAGACAAGCCGCGCGGCGTGCTGTATACCGGCGATCTCATGAGACCCCAGCTTGCGCTGGGGTGACGGCTAGTATCAAAACAAGCCCTCGATCGCTCCCGACGCGCCGATCCTGATCCCCTCCGCCGCCGGCACGCGCGGCAGGCCGGGCATCGTCATGATCTCCCCGCAGATCGCAACCACAAACCCGGCGCCGGCCGCCAGCCGCACCTCGCGCACCGGCACGCTGTGCCCGGTCGGCGCGCCCAGCGCAGCGGGGTCGGTCGAGAAGCTGTACTGCGTCTTCGCCATGCACACCGGCAGGTGGCCGTATCCCGCCTCTTCCCAGCGCCTCAGTTGCGCCAGCACGCTAGGCTCCGCGGTAGCGTGCTCGGCGCGGTAGATGCGGGTCGCGACGGTATTGATCTTGTCGAACAGCGGCAGATCGTCGTCATAGAGTGGCGCGAATTGCGAGGGCGCTTCGGCCAGTTCGGCCACCACCTTCGCCAGCCCTTCCGCACCCGCGCCGCCATTCGCGTGGTGGGTGCAAATCACCGCCTCGCACCCGTGCGCCTTGGCGATCGCGATCACCTCGGTCAGCTCGGCCCCGGTATCGGTCGGGAAGCGGTTGATCGCGACCACCGCCGGCACGCCGAACTGGCGGACATTCTCGATGTGCCGCGCAAGGTTTACCCCGCCGCGCTGCACCGCTTCGACGTCTTCGGTGCCAAGATCGGCCTTCGCCACGCCGCCGTTCATCTTGAGCGCGCGCACCGTCGCGACGATCACCGCCGCCGCCGGCTTCAGATCGGCCTGGCGGCACTTGATGTCGAAGAACTTCTCCGCGCCCAGATCGGCGCCGAACCCCGCTTCGGTCACGACATAATCGGCCAGCCCTAGCGCGGTGCGGGTCGCGATCACCGAGTTGCAGCCGTGCGCGATGTTGGCGAACGGCCCGCCATGGATCAGCGCCGGATTGCCCTCCAGCGTTTGGACCAGGTTCGGCTTGATCGCCTCCGCCAGCAATACCGCCATGGCGCCATCGGCCTTCAAGTCCTTGGCGGTGATCGGTTTCCTGTCGCGCGAATAAGCGACGACGATCCGCCCCAGCCGCGCCTCGAGATCCTCCAGATCGTCGGCCAGGCACAGGATCGCCATCACCTCGCTGGCGACGGTGATGTCGAACCCGCTCTCGCGCGGGAAACCGTTGGCCGGCCCGCCGAGCGACTGCGCGATGTCGCGGAGCGCCCGGTCGTTCATGTCAAGCACGCGACGCCAGACGATCCGCCGCACGTCGATATCGAGCGCATTGCCCCAATGGACATGATTGTCGATCATCGCCGCGAGCAGATTGTGCGCGGACGTGATCGCATGGAAATCGCCGGTGAAATGGAGGTTGATGTCCTCCATCGGCACGACCTGGGCATGGCCGCCGCCGGTCGCGCCGCCCTTGGTACCGAAACACGGGCCCAGGCTCGGCTCGCGCAGCGCCAGCATCGTCTTCCTGCCGATCCGGTTGAGCGCGTCGGCCAGCCCGACCGAGGTGGTCGACTTGCCTTCGCCGGCGGGGGTCGGGCTGATCGCCGTGACCAGGATCAGCTTGCCAAGATTGCGCGGCACCGGAAGGTGTTCGCGCGTCAGCTTGGCCTTGAACCGGCCATAGGGCTCGACCGCGTCTTCCGGGATACCCGCCTTGTCGGCGATCGCCTGGATCGGCTGGAGGGTCGCGGCGCGCGAGATTTCGATATCGGACAGCATGCGATCATGTAGCCGCGCGTTGCTGTCCCCGTCACCCCGGACGTGATCCGGGATCCCGCTTCCTCCCGCCGCAAGGAAGAGCGGGATGCGAGATCAGCCCCCCGACGACGAAATAGGGGTATCCTACACGCGGTGTTCGATCTATGTTCCATCCATGGGACGATCTATCCAGGGTTGGGTGCAGTGGTGCATGCGTAGCGCGCCCGCGACGCATAGCCGGTGCGGAACGAGCGCATCGGCGGCGCGTCACCGTCGCGTCGCGCGCGCGCCGGCGGGGCGCCGCTGTGGCGGTGTTGGTGCGTTGCGGGTGCAACATGGCCGCGTCCCGGGCGCATTTGGCCCGAACGAAGCGGTGAGCGTCACCTTTGTAAACTTCCGGGGGATCGCATGACGGTGGCGATCATCGTCGGCGTTGTCGCGCTTGCGGTGGGTCTCGCCATCGGCTGGTTGCTGGCGTCGAAGAACGGCGTGGCTGAACTCGCCGCAGCGAAGGTGCATGCCGATCAGCACGACCTGACGCGCAAGGTGCTCGTCGAGGTGACCGACGAACGCGACACGGCGATGCGGTCGCTTGAGTCGCACCGCGCGGCGGCGGCGGAGCGCGAGAAGGCGTTCGAGGTACGGATGGCGGAACTGGTCGCGGCGAAGGACGCGCTGGCGAGCCAATTCGCCGAGGTCGGGCAGAAACTGCTCGACGACGCCCAGGCCAAGTTCCTCCAGCGCGCGGACGAACGGTTCCGACAGTCGGAGACGACAAGCGGTCAGAATCTCAAGGCCTTGCTGCAGCCTGTTCACGAACGGCTCGAACGCTACGAGCAAGGCGTGGCGAAGGTGGAAGCCGAACGCCGGGATGCGTTCGGCGACCTGAAGGGACAGATCGAATCGATGCGGGTCGGCAGCGAATCGGTCCGCGCGGAAGCATCGAAGCTCGTCAACGCGCTGCGCAACGCCCCCAAGGCACGCGGACGCTGGGGCGAGCAGCAATTGCGCAACGTGCTCGAAAGCTGCGGCCTGTCCGATGTCGCCGATTTCCAGGCCGAGGTGAGTATCGCCGACGGGGAGGGCGGCCGCTTGCGCCCCGACGTGATCATCCACGTGCCCGGTGGCAACCAGCTGGTGATCGACGCCAAGGTTTCGCTCAACGACTATCAGGACGCGTTCGGGGCAATCGACGATGCGGAACGCGCGATCGGACTGCAACGCCATGCCGCATCGATGCGGGCGCACGTCAACGCACTGGGCGCCAAGGCCTATTGGAGCCAGTTCGCCGACGCGCCCGACTATGTGATCATGTTCGTACCCGGCGAACATTTCCTGTCCGCCGCGCTCGAACAGGATCCGACGCTGTGGGACTTTGCGTTCGACCGCCGCGTGCTGCTGGCGACCCCGACCAATCTGATCGCCATCGCCCGCACCGTCGCGGCGGTCTGGCGGCAGGAGAAGCTGGCCGGCGAAGCGCGGGAGATCGCCGAACTGGGCAAGGAGCTCTACGCGCGGCTTGCGGTGATGGGCGGGCATGTCGCGAAGCTAGGCCGCAATATCGGGCTGGCCAACGATGCCTATAACGCGTTCGTCGGCAGCCTGGAAACGCAGGTGCTGACGCAGGCCAAGCGCTTCGAGGATTACAACATCGACACCGCCGGCCGTTCGATCGAATCGCCGCCGATCGTCGAGCAGACACCGCGCCCGTTGGTGAAGCTTGCGTCGGTGAGCGAGATAGCGGATCGTTCGGCGGAAGCATGATTCGTCGGAGTAGCGGGCGATGATTTTTGGGACGTCGGGACGTGCGGCATTGCTGATAACGGCAATGGCGATCGCCATGCCGGCGCTGGCCGGGCAAGAGGTCAGGCAACAGCCTTCGGGGAAATCGCGCGACCGCGGCGACGATCAGGTTACCAAGGACAGGGGCGCCGATCGCGACGACGACACGCCGTCCGTCGCCGTCCGCGACAAGGACAGCCGTCCGTCGGCGTCGGACGCCAAATACGACGCCGGCATGGCGGCGATCCGCGCCAAGAATCCCGGCAAGGCGGTCGAGCTGATGCGCCCGGTGCTGGCCGATTTCGAAAAGCAATATGCCGACGAGAAGCGCGACATCTTCTGCGCGGTGACCCCGGAACAGAAGTCGCGCTATCTCGCCGATGCCGCCAAGGCGAACCGAGAGGCGGTGGCGATCGATGCGGGCTGGTGCCGCGCGCAATATGTTACCGGCTATGCGCTGATCGACCTCGAGCGTTTGCCGGAAGCGCTGACCACGTTCGAGCGCCTCGTTCGGTTCGCGCCACAGAATGCGCGCTACCTGAACGAGCTCGGCTATATCTACATGAAGCAGAAGAAGTGGCAGGATTCGCTCGCCGCCTATCGCCGCGCGGAGGCTGCCGCCGATCTATCGTCACCCGATCGCGTCAAGGAAGAACGCTGCCTGGCGCTCAAGGGCGTGGGCTATGACCTGGTCGAGATCGGCGATTTCAACGCAGCCGAAGCCGCGTATCGCAAGTGCCTCAACATCGATCCCGACGACGAGGATTCGCCACGCGAGCTCAAATATATCGAGGAGCAGCGCAAACTGACGGTGTGACGGTCAGCCGCGGGTCCGGGCGAGCACTTCGTATGCCATCACTGCGGTCGCGACCGCCGCATTCAGGCTGTCGGCCTTGCCGAGCATCGGCAGCTTGACCAGCAGATCGCACTCGGCCTCGTAGGGCTCGGGCAGGCCCTGCGCCTCGTTGCCGGTCAGCAGGAAGGTCGGCGCGGCATAGGCGGCGTCGCGATAGCCCGATTCGGTTTGCAGGCTGAGCCCGACCAATTGCCCCGGCCCCGACCGCAGCCACGGGACGAACTCCTCCCAGCGCGCCTGGGCGATCGGCACGGTGAACAGCGCGCCCATGCTCGCGCGCACCGCCTCGACCGAGAAGGGGTCGACACAATCGTCGATCAGGATCAGCCCGCCGGCCCCGACCGCATCGCCGGTGCGCAGGATCGTGCCAAGGTTGCCCGGATCGCGCAGCCGCTCGGCGACCAGCCAGATCGGCGACGCCGAACGGTCGAACTGGGCCAGGGGGGTGGTGAATTCGGGAAACACGCCAACCACCGCCTGGGCATTGTCCTTGCCCGACAGCTTGGACAGGATGTCGTGATTGGTCACGATCGCCTCGCCACCATTGGCTTCGACGGCATCGATCAATGCCGCCGCCAGCGGGTGCCGCGCGCCCTCCGCGGTGAAGAACAGATACGCCGGCAACCGTCCCGCTTCGCGCGCTTCGGTCAGGATGCGTAAGCCTTCGGCGAGGAACAGCCCCTCCGCGCGGCGATGCTTCTTGTCGCGCAAGCTGCGGACGCGTTTGACCAATGTATTGGAAAAGGCAGTGATTTCGCGCGGCATGGTGGGGAGGTTAGCGGTTCACGACACCGCGATCCACGCGATGTTGCTCCACGGCTGGACGTAGAATTCGCCGTCATGTGCGCCCTGGACCACGACGCCCACTTCGTCGGCCGCGATGATTGCGCGTTCGTTGGGGATTTTCTGCCCGGCGCTGCAGATCCGCACCATCAGCACGTTATTGTTGTTCGCCAATGCGTTGCGCAGCACTTCGAGCATCGCTCAGTCCTCGCCGAACTTCGCCTCGACCAGCTCGCACAGGGCACCCACGGCGCCTTCGGCACCATCGCCGTCGGCGCTGATCGTGATCGTATCGCCCATCGCCGCGCCCAGCATCATCAGCCCCATGATCGACGTGCCCGTAACGCCTGGGCCGTCCTTGACCACCATCACCTCGACCGGCAGGCCGGAAGCAAGGGTGACGAACTTGGCGGAAGCGCGGGCGTGAAGGCCGCGTTTGTTGGTGATCTGGACGCTGCGGCTGACCGGCATCAGGCCGCGGCCTCGCCAAGCACTTCGGAGGCGACCGAGATATATTTGCGCCCCGCTTCGCGCGCGGCGGCGACGGCGTCGATGACCTTCATCGTCTTGCGTGCCGAGGCCAGCCGGATCAGCATCGGCAGGTTGATGCCCGCAATCACTTCGACCCGCCCGCGTTCGAGCAGCGAAATGGCCAGGTTCGACGGCGTACCACCAAACAGATCGGTCAACAGGACCACGCCCTTGCCGACATCGACCTTGGCGATGGCCGCCGCGATATCGGCGCGGCGCGCCTCCATATCGTCGTCGGGGCCGATCGCGATCGCTTCGATCTGCGTCTGCGGGCCGACGACATGTTCCATCGCGGTCACGAATTCGGACGCCAGACGCCCGTGCGTCACCAATACCAGGCCGATCATGGTTAGCTTGTTATCCCAAACCCATCCGCGGCGCACCCTCCAACGAGTCCTGCGGCGCCGCCCCCAAATCCCTGTGCGCGACCGTGGGCGAAAACCCCGCGTCGCGCAACCGCCCTGCGACACGCTCCGCGACATGAACCGACCGGTGTCTCCCTCCGGTACAGCCGAATGCGATCGTCACGTACGACTTGCCTTCCGCCCGGTAGCGCGGGAGCAACAGCAGCAGCAAATCCTCGATCTGCGTCATCGCCTGGGCATAGGCAGGGTCGGCGGCGATGTAGGCGGACACGTCGGCGTCGAGCCCGGTACCGGGGCGCAGCTTCTCGTCCCAATGCGGATTGCGCAGGAAACGCATGTCGAACATCAGGTCGGCGTTGCGCGGGACACCACGGGCGAAACCGAACGACATCACCGCCAGCGTCGGCTCGCCAAGCCCTTCGCCGCCAAACGTCGCGCGGACCTGTTGCGCCAGTTCGTTGGCACTCAGGTCGGTCGTATCGATCAGCCGGTTGGCCCAGCGCCGCAGCGGGGCGAGCAACTCGCGCTCGCGGGCGATGCCGTCGCTGGCGGGCCGGTCGAGCGCGAGCGGATGGCGCCGGCGCGTTTCCGAATAGCGACGCTCGAGCTCCGCGCCGCCGCAATCGAGAAACAGCGTGCCGATGTCATAGGCGTGGTCGTCGCGCAGTTTCTTGATCCGCTTGACGATACGGTCGGGATCGAAATCGCGTGTCCGCGCGTCGATGCCGAGGGCGAGCGGACGCTGATCGCTCTCGGCACCCTCGGCCGGCGGCGAGCTCAGCAAGCGATCGAGCAGCCGCAGCGGCAGATTGTCGACCGTCTCCCAGCCAAGATCCTCGAGCGTCTTGAGCACCGTCGACTTGCCCGCGCCCGACAATCCGGTGACCAGCAATATCTCTCTGGCGTCGGTCACGCGTCACCCCCGGTGAAATGCTTCAGCGCGAGTTCGACCTTGATGGGCGCCGATGCCGAGCGCGGATCGATGGCGACTTCGCGAACGGCGATCCCGGCGATCTTCCGCGCGTCGTCGCTCGGCGGCATGCGCTCGGGTGCCTCTGTCAGGCGCACGGCCAGCGCAACACGGACGTGATCGACATGAGCGACGGACAGGATGCCGAGCCCGCGCACCTCGATCTTGCCGGCGATCGTGTCCGGCGCAGCCGCGATCAACGCATCACCGGCGCGGGTCAGGCGAGTGTAATCGTCGCTGATCAAGGTCGCCCCGCGGTCGATCAGGCGCAACGCCAGATCGGATTTACCCGCGCCCGACGCTCCCTCGATCAACACGGCACGATCGCCGATCGCGACGCTGGTGGCGTGGAGCGTTTCGGACGAGGGAAGAGCGATGACATGCCTCCTATCGGCCCGGCGGGAGCGGCAGGCGGACCACGAAGCGGGCGCCGCTCAGCCGGTCATCGCGCGATTCCACGACAATCGTGCCCTGATGCCCTTCGACGATCGTCCGCGCAATGGCGAGGCCAAGCCCCGAGTGCTTGCCGAATGCTTCATTTTCGGGACGGATCGACTGGAAACGGTTGAACACCGATTCGCGCGCCTCGACCGGGACGCCCGGCCCCTCATCCTCGACCCGCACGACCAATTCGCGCTGTTCGATGGTCGCGCCGACGGTGACCAGGCCGTTGTCGGGCGAAAACGACACGGCATTGTCGAACAGATTTTCGAACACGCGCTCCAACCGCGCGCCTTCACCCATCACCGATCGTCGGCCATCCACCTGATTGTCGAAACGGATTTGGACCCCACGCTCGCTTCCCCGTTGGCTGCGCTGGGCGATCAGTCCGGCGATCATGGCGGGCACGTCTACCTCGTCGAACTTGGCCCGGCTCAACTGCGCGTCGAGCCGTGACGCTTCGGCAATATCGGTGATCAGGCGATCGAGCCGATGAACGTCGTCGCGCAGGATCGCCAGCAGCCGCTCCCGCAACGTCGGATCGGCGACCGATTCGAGCCCCTCAAGCGCCGACCGCATCGAGGCGAGGGGGTTCTTCATCTCATGCGCGACATCGGCGGCGAACGCTTCGGTGGCGTCGATCCGCACCCGCAGCGCCTGGCTCATGTCGCTGAGCGCCCGTGCCAGGCTGCCGATCTCGTCCCGGCGCGAGGGCAGGCGGGGAACGACCACCTCGCGGGCACGCCCGAGCCTGACCCGCACCGCCGCGCGCGCGAGGCGCCGCAGAGGGCGGACGATGGTTCGTGCGAGGAACAGCGACAGGAAGATCGAAACAAGGGTAACGATGCCCAGCACGACGCTCAGCCGGAACCGTTCGCTGCGCACCGTCTGGGTGATGTCGCGCGCATTGGCGGTGGTCATCACGACCTCGCCGTCGCCCAGCGCCGCGGCCGCGGTGATCACCGGCGTGCGATCGGGCGCGCGCCAGATCGTCGCCGGCGCTGTCTGCGTGGCGCGGGCGGTGCGCACGTCGGGCCATTCGCTGCCGGCACGCCGCTCGCGGTACAGCGGTGCCCGCGGCGCGTTGACGACGGTGTCGATCAAGGCGTCGAGGAACCGCGCGACCTGTTGCTGCCAGTCCTGCGTAGTCGGATCGACGAGCTGGACGTTACGCAGCCCCATCGCGCGCGTATCGCCGGCCAGGGTACCGTCGGGCTTGAACAGCCGGATGCGCGTGCCGGTGTCCCGTGCGAGTTGCAGCGCCAGCGTCGCGCGATGATCGGGCGCGGACGCGTTCATCGCGGCGGCGATCAGTCGCGCCTCGCGGCTCGCCTGCGCGGTGCGGCTGTCGAGGATGCGGCTGCGATATGAATCGAGGTAGAAGAATCCTCCCGCGAGCAGCGCCAGCGCGAAGATATTGAGCGCGAGGATCCGGGTGGTAAGCGATAGTCCACCCGACCAGCGGAGCGACAGGTCGCCGGCGTCGCGTTCGGCCCTATTCCTCCGAAAAACGGTAGCCAGCGCCATACAATGTTTCGATTGCGTCGAAGTCGCCGTCGACTTCGCGGAACTTGCGGCGGACGCGCTTGATGTGGCTGTCGATCGTGCGGTCGTCGACGTAGATGTCGTCCTGGTACGCGGCATCCATCAACTGGTTGCGCGTCTTGACCACGCCGGGCCGCTGCGCGAGCGCCTCCAGGATCAGGAATTCGGTGACGGTCAGCGTGACGTTGTCGCCGCCCCACGTCACCTTGTGCCGCGCCGGGTCCATCTGCAGGCGCCCGCGATCGATCAGCGTCTCCGCGACGGCTTCTTCCCCCGCGCCCGCTTGCGCGACGTCGGTACGGCGCAGGATGGCCCGGATACGCGCGATCAGCAGGCGTTGGCTGAACGGCTTGGCGATATAGTCATCGGCGCCCATCGCGAGCCCCAGCGCTTCGTCGAGTTCATCGTCCTTGCTGGTTAGGAAGATCACCGGGATGTGGCTTTTTTCGCGCAGCCGGCGGAGCAGTTCGAGCCCGTCCATGCGCGGCATTTTCACATCGAAGATCGCCAGGTCCGGCGGATTGTCGACCAGCGCCTTCAGCGCGGTCTCGCCATCCGAATAGACGCGGGTCAGAAACCCTTCTGCCTGCAACGCGATCGACACGGAGGTCAGGATGTTGCGGTCGTCGTCAACGAGCGCGATCGTAGCGGTCATACCGGCGGAGGTAGAGGAAAGGGAGTTAACGCTCAATGGCCCGTTTGACGGCGATTGGGACGAGGGATATGGGCGCGATCAACGCCAATGCAGACAAATGCATGGTTAAAAAATAACGGTTTGAGGAAAAACATCGTGAGTGAGCGCATCCCGGACGCCGGGCTTGAGTCGCAGGGTATCGAGACCCGTGCCGACCTCCACTGGAATCTTGTGACCGCACGGCTGGTCGATGCCGCCGTTTCCCGCAGCGAAGGCAAACTGTCCGCCGACGGTCCGCTGGTGGTCGAAACCGGCCCGCACACCGGCCGATCCGCGCAGGACAAGTTCATTGTCCGCGATGCCGAAACCGAGTCGACCGTGTGGTGGGGCAAGACCAACAAGCCGATGACCCCGGAGCATTTCGCCGCGCTCAAGGCCGATTTCATGGCCGCCTTGCGCGACAAGGAAGATCTGTACATCCAGGATTTGTTCGGCGGATCGCAGCCGGAAAACCGCGTCAACGTGCGCGTCATCACCGAGTTCGCCTGGCACAATCTGTTCATCCGCACGATGCTGGTCCGGCCCGACGAGAGCCAGCTCAAGGACTTCGTCGCCGAATATACAATCATCGACTTGCCGAGCTTCCGTGCCGACCCGGCGCGCCATGGCAGTCGCACCGAAACCGTGATCGCGGTCAACTTCACCGAAAAGCTGATCCTGATCGGCGGCACGCGTTATGCCGGCGAAATGAAGAAGTCGGTGTTCGGCCTTCTCAACTATCTGCTGCCGGTTGGCGGCGTGATGCCGATGCATTGCTCGGCCAATATGGCGCATGACGGCACCAATACGGCGGTGTTCTTCGGCCTGTCGGGTACCGGCAAGACGACCTTGTCGGCCGACGCCAGCCGTACGCTGATCGGCGACGACGAGCATGGCTGGTCGGACGAAGCCGTGTTCAATTTCGAGGGCGGCTGTTACGCCAAGATGATCCGCCTGTCGGCCGATGCCGAGCCGGAAATCTTCGCCACCACCAAGCGGTTCGGCACCGTGCTCGAGAATGTCGTGATGGACCCCGTCACGCGCCAGCTCGATCTCGACGATAACCGCCTCGCGGAAAACAGCCGCGGGGCTTATCCGATCGACTTCATCCCCAACACCTCGGCCGAGAATATGGGGCCGGTGCCGAACAACGTCATCTTCCTCACGGCGGATGCGTATGGCGTGCTGCCGCCGATCGCGAAGCTGACGCCGGAACAGGCAATGTATCACTTCCTGTCGGGCTACACCGCGCGCGTCGCGGGGACCGAGATCGGCGTGACCGAACCGGAAGCGACCTTCTCGACCTGCTTCGGCGCGCCGTTCATGCCGCGCCACCCGTCGGTCTACGGCAATCTGCTCAAGGAGCGGATCGCCAAGGGCGGGGTCGATTGCTGGCTGGTCAACACCGGCTGGTCGGGCGGCAAGGCGACGATGCCGGGGATCAAGCGCATGCCGATCAAGGCGACCCGCGCCTTGCTCAACGCCGCGCTCGACGGCAGCCTGAAGGCGGCGGAGTTCCGCAAGGACCCGAATTTCGGCTTCATGGTGCCGGTCAGCGTACCGGGCGTCGATTCCGGCATCCTCGACCCGCGCGAGGCCTGGGCGAACAAGGCCGAGTATGACGCGACGGCCGCGACCCTGGTCGACCTGTTCGTCGAGAATTTCGCGCAATTCGCGGACCATGTCGACGAAGGGGTGCGACAATCCGCGCCCCGCACCGCCGCTACCGCCTAATCGGCCCGATCATCGGTCGGGCCTTCCAACGAAAGCCCGACCAGTGACCGACCATCCGACCCGTTTCTTCGCCGACGACGCCGCCATCCGCCATGTGGGTGAGGGGTTGCTCGCGCGCACCCTGCCCAAGGAAGAGTGGACCCACGAAGCGCACCTTGCGTCCTGCCTGTGGCTGCTCGTCGAGCGTCCCGACATCGATCCCGAGCGAGACCTGCGCGCCATCATCTCCGGCTATAACGAGTCGGTGGGCGGCGTGAACGATGAGACTCAGGGATACCACCACACGATCACGATGGCATTCCTTGGCGGCGTTCGCGGGTTTCTCGCCCGAACCGACTCCGTGGTGGGGCTCGCGGACAAGGCCAATGCGTTGCTCGCCGCACCCGAAGGCCGCCGCGACTGGCCGCTGACGCTCTACTCGCGCGATCGGCTGTTCTCGGTGACTGCCCGAATGGGATATGTCGCGCCCGATCTCGCTTTGTAGCGCAGCATTGCCGCGCTATTCTGGCCGCCCATAACGAAAGGCGCTCCCATGTCCCTGCTCGACGGCATCCTCAGCCAGGTCAATTCGAACGTCGATATCAAGAATCTCGCGGCCAAGGTGGGCATCACGCCTGAGCAGGCGGAGGCCGCGGTCGCCTCGCTCGCCAAGGCGCATCCGCTGCCGGGCAGCACGGTCGACGGTGCCGCCGCGGAGACAGGACTCGACTCGGGCGTTCTCGGTCAGATCGTCGAGCATATCGGCGGCGAAGGGGCACTGGGTCAGTTCGCCAGCCTGCTCGGCGGCAGCGGCGAGGGCGGCGGCATCATGGACAAGATCGGCGGCCTCGCCGGCGGTTTATTCGGCGGCGGGAAAGCCTAGACCAACGGCTCGACCAGCAACACGCTCCCGGCCGCGCCCGTGATCCGCACGCGCGCGCCGGCGGGCATGTCGGGGCCCTTGGCCGTCCACGCACCGTCGCCGACCTTCACGCGGCCCTCGCCGCCGACGATCGGCTCGCATACTTCGACCGTCCGGCCGATCAGCTTGGCGGTGCGGTCGTTCATGCCCGGCACGCCGACGGTCGACGGACTGCGGTGATACCAGCGCCGCCCGAACATCACCGCGACCCCGCTGAACAGCGCGAACATCAGCGCCTGGGCGATGGGATGGAGATCGGGCGCGATCAACATGACGAACCCCGTGATCGCCGCGCCGACCGCCAGGAAGATCATGAAGAAGCCCGGCGCGAGCACCTCCAGAATGGCAAGCACCAGCGCGGCGGCGAGCCACAGCGCGCCCATGCTGAAGTCGATGCCGAACAGGGTCATTGCGGGCTCCGCGTGCGTGGCACGGTGGCGCTGGCCGGGGTCCCGCCATCACCGCCCAGCGCTTCCTTGGCGAGCTCGCCGATGCCGCCGAGCGTACCGATCAGCTGAGTCGCCTCGACCGGGAACAGGATCGTCTTGGCGTTGGGTGAGGTCGCGAACAGGCCGATCGCTTCGACATATTTTTGCGCGATGAAATAGTTGATCGCCTGGGTACTGCCGCCCTCGATCGCGTCCGACACCATCTTGGTCGCCGCGGCTTCGGCCTGGGCCGAGCGTTCGCGCGCTTCGGCGTCGCGGAACGCCGCTTCCTTGCGGCCTTCGGCTTCCAGGATCTGCGACTGCTTCTGACCCTCGGCGCGGTTGATGTCGTTCTGGCGCGCACCTTCGGATTCGAGGATCGACGCGCGCTTCTCGCGTTCGGCCTTCATCTGCCGCGTCATCGCATTGACGATGTCGGCGGGCGGGCGGATGTCCTTCAGCTCGACGCGGGTGATCTTGACGCCCCATGCCTCGGTCGCGTGGTCGACCACCGCGAGCAGCCGCGCATTGATCTCGTCGCGCTTCGACAGCGTTTCGTCGAGGTCCATCGACCCCATGACGGTGCGCAAGTTGGTCGTCGAAAGCTGCATGATCGCAACATACAGATCGCTGACTTCATAGGCCGCCTTGGCGGCGTCGAGCACCTGGAAGAACACGACGCCGTCGACCGCGACCATCGCATTGTCCTTGGTGATGATCTCCTGGCCGGGGATGTCGAGCACTTGCTCCATCATGTTCACGCGGCGCCCGATCCGGTCGAAGAACGGGACGATGATGGTGAGCCCCGGTTGCGCGGTGTTGGTGTACTTGCCGAACCGCTCGATCGTGTACTGATATCCCTGGCGCACGACCTTCACGCTGCTCAGCATGAACATCAGCACCAGGAGCAGCAGCAGTCCCGCGATAACCAGACCCATGTCACTCCCCCACGCGCTATTTTTCCCCGATACTTTAGCAGAACGGCGGCGGCGTTATAGCGAAATGCGACACGGGCTGGCGCCGCAGCGGGGTGTTGATTACATGGGCCGCCAACCTTCGATTCGACAGATTGGCACATCCCCATGGACATCCGGCTCGGCCTGACATTCGACGACGTTCTGCTGGTCCCGGCGGAATCCGAAGTCCTGCCGAGCGAAGCCAACACTGCGACGCAGCTGACGCGCGACATCGCGCTGGCGATTCCGGTGATCTCATCGGCGATGGACACCGTGACAGAGGCCGACATGGCGATCGTCATGGCGCAGTTGGGCGGCATCGGCGTGCTTCACCGAAATTTGTCGGTCGAGGAACAGGTCGCCGCGGTCCGCGCGGTCAAGCGCTACGAAAGCGGCATGGTCGTCAATCCGATCACCATCGCGCCGACCGCAACCCTGGCCGAGGCGCAGGAATTGATGGCGCACAACAAGATCAGCGGCATCCCGGTGACGGAAGCGTCGGGCAAGCTGGTCGGTATCCTGACCAACCGCGACGTTCGCTTCGCCGGTAATCCCAAGCAGCCGGTCAGCGAGCTGATGACGAGAGATAACCTCGCGACGGCGGCGGTGGGCGTGGGCCATGAGCAGGCGCGGTCGTTGCTGCATCAGCGGCGGATCGAGAAATTGCTGGTCGTCGACGACGATTACCGCTGCGTCGGGCTGATTACCGTCAAGGACATCGAGAAGGCGGTCAATTATCCCGACGCGACCAAGGATTCGACCGGCCGCCTGCGCGTAGCCGCCGCCACCACCGTGGGCGACAAGGGCTATGAGCGCACGGAGGCGCTGGTCGATGCCGAGGTCGATCTGATCGTGATCGATACCGCGCATGGCCATAACCGCGACGTCGCCCGCGCCGTCGAGCGGGTGAAGAAGCTGAGCAATTCGGTCCAGGTCATCGCCGGCAACATCGCCACCGCCGAAGCCGCCAAGGCGCTGATCGGCGCGGGGGCGGATGGGATCAAGGTCGGGATCGGCCCGGGGTCGATCTGTACCACGCGCGTCGTCGCGGGCGTCGGCGTACCGCAGCTGACCGCCGTCATCGACTGCGCGGAGGAAACAGCCAAGTCGAACGTGCCCGTCATTGCCGATGGCGGCATCCGCACGTCGGGTGACATGGCCAAGGCGCTGGCGGCGGGCGCGTCGACCTGCATGATCGGCTCGCTGCTCGCGGGCACCGAGGAAGCACCGGGCGAGACGTTCCTGTATCAGGGCCGTGCCTATAAATCGTACCGCGGCATGGGGTCGGTCGGTGCAATGGGCCGCGGGTCCGCCGACCGTTATTTCCAGGGCGATATCAAGGACCAGATGAAGCTGGTGCCCGAGGGGATCGAAGGCCAGGTCGCTTTCAAGGGCCCGGCGCGTGATGTCATCCATCAGTTGGTCGGCGGAATCCGCGCGGCGATGGGCTACACCGGCTCGCGCACCATTCCCGATTTGCAGGCGCGCGCGCAATTTGTGCAGATCACCGGCGCGGGCTTGAGCGAGAGCCACGTCCATGACGTTACCATCACCCGAGAAGCGCCGAATTACCCGACGCGATGATGGGAGGTTGGCATGGCCGGATCGTTCGTGCGGTGGTGCGGCCTGGCTCTGTGCGTCGCGGCGGTGACGACCTTGGCGCTGAACGTGGTCGTATCGCCACGTCTGCCGGAGGGCGCCTTTGCGACCGTGGCGGCGTCCCCGGTCTATTTCCTACGCCAGTGCATCGCGTCGATCGTCGCGCTGCTGCTGGTCTTCGGGATCGCTGGCATTCACGTGAGCCGGCTGGGACGAGTCGGACTGGTTGGCACGATCGCCTTCGTGGTGGCGTTCACCGGGCAGGTGCTGCTGTTCGCGGTCGAATATGGTCAGGCGTTTCAGGTGCACGACTATGCGCTCAATGCGGCGACGGCACTGAATGCGGCGATGAGCGATCCCCATCGGCCGTTGGCGATCGGGGCGTTGATCGCCATCGCTGCGTTCTTCGTCGGGTGGTTGCTTCTGGCGGTCTCGTTGCTGGTGTCGCGGCATTTCGCGCGACTGGGACCGGCGCTGATCGTCGTCGGGCTGCCGCTATTGTTCGCGACCAAGGGCCTCGGCGCGTGGGGCGGCATCATTACCAGCGCGGTGACCGGTGCCGGGTGGTTCCTGATCGGGCTCGACATGATGCGGCGGCGTAACTTCACATGACTCCCGGTGCCCGTGTCCAGGCCGCTATCGAATTGCTCGACCGGATCATCGCCGCCGCGCGCGAAAGCGGTGCCGCCGCGGACACCCTGATCGCCCGCTACTTCGCGGAGCGGCGCTATGCCGGATCGAAGGACCGCCGGGCGGTGCGCGAGCTGGTCTATGCCGCGATCCGCCGCGCGGGCGAGGTGCCCGAGAGCGGCCGTGCCGCGATGGTCGGGCTGGCGCGCGACGATACCGCCGTTGCCGCAGCCTTCGACGGATCGGCGCATGGTCCGGCGCCGATCGCGGGCGACGAACCTGCGGCCAAAACCGGCACCGCGCCGGCGTGGATCGGCAAACGCTTCAAGACATCCGACATCGATCCGGCCGAAGCTACCGCGCTGGTTGCCCGCGCCCCGCTCGACCTTCGCGTCAATCGTCTCAAGGGCGGCGATCCCGCCACGCTGTTCATCGATCTGGGTGCAGAACGGATCGCCGACCTGCCAGACGCCTTGCGCCTGCCGTCAGGTACCGCGATCGAGGCGACCGATGCCTTCCGCGCCGGGATGGTAGAGGTACAGGACGCCGGCAGCCAGATGGTTACCCTTGCCGCGCAAGCGGAGCCCGGGATGGCCGTGATCGACCTGTGCGCGGGGGCAGGGGGGAAGACGCTGGCGCTTGCCGCGGCGATGGGCAATCGCGGCACGATCCTGGCGACCGACACCGATCGGGGCCGTTTGTCGCGGCTTGCACCCCGGGCCGAGCGCGCAGGGATCTCGATCGTCGAGACGCGGTTGCTCGATCCCAATCGCGAGGACGCGGCGCTGGCGGACTGGACGGCGCGCGCCGACGTGGTGCTGATCGACGCGCCATGTTCCGGCACCGGCACCTGGCGGCGCAATCCCGAAGCGCGCTGGCGGTTGACCCCGGCGCGGATCGATCGGCTGGCCGCGACGCAACGGCGATTGCTCGACGTAGCCGCGCCGCTGGTCAAGCCGGGCGGCGCGTTGGTGTATATCGTCTGCTCGCTGTTGGATGAGGAAGGGGCAGGGCAAGTCACGCGCTTCCTCGCCGATCATCCGGGCTGGACGACCGAGCCGCCGATGCCGTTCGGCCGTGAGCGCGGTCCCGGCCGGCGCCTGACGCCGCTTCACGACACCACCGACGGCTTTTTTGTCGCGCGCCTGCGCCGCCCATGCTAGCCGCCTGATATTGTGCCCCGTCCGGAGACGATCATGCGCCTGTTCCCTGCTGCGCTCGCCCTTAGCTTTGCGGCGCTCAGCATCTCCACCTCGTTGAGTGCGCAGCGCGCCGATACCGCGATCGATCCGCGCTCGATGGCGCTGCTCGCGCAGGGCCGTGCCGCCGCGGCGGCGGGCAATCTCGACCAGGCGACCGACCTCATCGAAACCGCGCTGGCGGTGGACCCGCAGAACCGCGCCGCCTTCATCGAACTCGCCAGCGTCGCCGAGCGCCAGCAGCTGCCCGGCAAGGCGATCCGGCTGTACCGCGAGGCGTTGCTGATAGAACCCAACGATCCCGGCGCGTTGCGTGGGCAGGGCGAAGCGCTGGTCGCCAAGGGCGCGATGGGCCCGGCCCGCGAGAACCTGGCCAAGATCAAGACGCTGTGCGGCAAGAAAGCATGTCCAGACGCCGTGTCGCTGACCGCGACGATCGCCAAGGGTCCGCCGCCAAGCGCCACGCCCGCCGCAAAGGTGCCTGAAACCGCCGACGCTAAGTAAGCGCCCGCGCCAACGCGACGAACTCCGCCACTGACAGCGTTTCGGCGCGCCGGGCCGGATCGATGCCCAGCGCGGCCAGCGCGTCGACCGCGCCGGGCATAGCTTTGAGGCTTTGCCTGAGCATCTTGCGCCGCTGACCGAATGCTGCGGCTGTGACGCGTTCGAGCACTGCGAAGGCGACCCCGGGCGGCGGCTCGATCGGCTTGATGTGCACCACCGCAGACATCACTTTAGGCGGTGGCATGAAGGCCGAGCGGTGGACGTTCATCGCGATCCGGGCGGTGGAACGCCATTGGGCGAGTACCGATAGCCGGCCGAACGCGTCGCTGCCCGGTGCCGCAACGATGCGATCGGCGACTTCGCGCTGGAACATCAAGGTCAGGCTTTGCCACCACGGCTGCCAGTCGGCCGACAGCCAACGCACCAGCAACGCGGTGCCGACATTATAGGGCAGGTTGGCGACGACGTGCGGGCGGCCTGTAAACAGTCCCCGGGCGTCGATCTCCAGCGCGTCGCCTTCCACAATTTCGAGCTTGCCGGGATAGGCAGCCGCCAGCTCGTTGAGCGGCGGAATACAGCGGCGGTCGCGCTCGATCGCCACCACCCTAGCGCCGGCAGCGAGGAGCGCGCGTGTGAGGCCGCCGGGCCCCGGACCGATTTCTAGCACTTCGGCGCCCGTCAGGTCGCCCGGTACCGCCGCGATCCGCGCGAGCAATTGCCCGTCGAACAGGAAATTCTGGCCCAGCGCCTTCGACGCCGACAGGCCATGCTGCGCGATAACGTCGCGCAGCGGCGGCAGGTCGACACGGCTCACGCGGTCGCGAGCGCGTCGGTGCGACGCCGGGCCGCATCGGCGGCCAGCCTGATCGCCGCGATCATCGCGCCGGGCTCGGCCCGGTCCTGCCCGGCGATGCCGAACGCCGTACCATGATCGGGCGAGGTGCGGATGATCGGCAGCCCCAGCGTGATGTTGACGCCCTCGTCGAAATGGAGAGTCTTCAACGGCACCAGCGCCTGGTCATGATAACAACAGATGGCCGCATCGTATGTTGCGCGCGCGCGGCCATGGAACATCGTGTCGGCGGCAAGTGGCCCCGTCGCATCGATCCCTTCGGCCTGAAGCGCCTCGACCGCCGGAATGATGATATCGATTTCCTCGCGCCCGATCGCACCGCCTTCACCGGCGTGCGGGTTGAGCCCGGCAAAGGCGAGACGCGGCGCGGCGATCCCGAAATCGCGCGTCAATGCGCGCGCCGTCACGCGCGCCTTGGCGATCAGCAGCGCGGGCGATAGCAGCCCCGGCACGCTGGCCAGCGATACGTGGGTGGTCGCGGGCACCACACGCAAGGTCGGGCCGGCGAGCATCATCACCGTCGCGCTGGCGGCAACCCCGACCCGTTCGGCGACGAACTCGGTCTGGCCTGGGTGCGTAAAGCCGATCTGATACATTTGCGCCTTCGACACCGGCCCCGTCACCAGGGCGGCGGCGGCGCCCGCACTGGTCAGCCCGGTCGCCAGCTCGAGCGCATGGAGCGCACAGCGCGCGCCCTCCAGCGTCGGGTGGCCCGGCTCGATATGGCTGACGCATTCGACCGTCAGCACCGGCAGCGCGTCCCCGAACACATCCACCGCCTCGTCCGGCGCCCCGATCCGTTCGATCGGGCCGTCCCACACGCGGGCGATCGCGCGGCTGTCACCGACCGCGAAGAACGGCGCGAGCCGCTCCTCGACCCGTCGCGCCCATGCCTTGGCAAGGATTTCCGGCCCGATCCCCGCAGGGTCGCCCATCGCGACCGCCAGCGGAGAGGGGAGCGTCACGTCCCGGTCCCGATCAGCGATATTCGATGATGGCGTCGCGCCGCAGATCGCGCAGAATCTTCTGCGCGCGCAAATTGACGCGCTGCTGCTCCATCTGGCCCTGCAGCTGATCCGCGCTCGGCAAATTGCCCGACGGCGCGTCGGTGACACCGCACAGCACCAGCGCGCTGATTCCTTCGGTCGGTGATCCGAACGGCGGCGTCGCCTGGCCGACCTGCATCTTGAGAACCATGTCCTGCAGCGCGGGCGGCAGATCGCGAACGGTCAGCTGATCGTTGTCGACGACTTCCGCCCCGATATCGGCGGCGGCCTTGGCCACGCTGCCGCAGCCGTTGATGCCTTGCAGCGTCTTGGCGAAGGAGGCGGCACGCTCCTGCGCCTGTTCCTGCGTCGTGCCGGGGGAGAAGGCCACCTTGATTTGTTTCAGGTTCAGTCGCGCGGCGCGTGGATCGGTGCCCAGGACGGTCCTTTTGTCTTCCATGTATAGGATCGAAAATCCGCCAGGCACTTCGATCGGCCCGGCCAATTGCCCGACCTGCATTTCATTGGCGGCTGCCGCCAGTTCCGCCGGCAGCGCGGCGGCGCGAACCCACCCGAGCGCGCCGCCGTTTTTCGACGTCGTCGCTTCGGACATGGTGCGGGCATAATAATCGAACGGCGCCTTGCCGTTCTTCATATCTTCCATTGCCTGACGCAGCGACGCGGCGACAGCCGCAGCGCGATCGGGCGTTGCCGATACGTAGATTTCACGCAGATTGAATTCGGGCGTTCCCTTGGCCGCGTTCATTGCGTCGAGGACCTTTTTGACCTCTTCGTCGCTGACGTTGATGCTCGGCTCGACCCGGCGGCGCAGGTACCGCTGCCACGCAAGCTCGCCCTCGATCTGGCGCCGAATGGAGCGCGGCGACGATCCGACCGAGCGCAGATAGGGCCCGAACTCCGCCGGCGTCTTGCCGAAATTGCCCGCGACCTTGTTGAAAGCCTGGTCGAGCTCTTCCGAGCTGATGGTAATGTCTTCGGTCTTGGCCTGCTGGATCTGCAGCGCCTCGTCGATCAACCCGCGCAGCACCGTCAAGCGCAGCTGGTTCTCTTCCTCGGGCTTCAGCTTGAACTGATTGGCGGCGACGATCAGCGCCATCCGCTGGTCGACGTCGGTACCGGTGATCACCGTCCCGTTGACGATCGCGGTCGGCTTGCGGACGTTGGGGTCCATCTTGCCGAAAATCTGCAGGTTTTCCGGAATATCGAGCCCGGTCTGCGGCACGGTCGAATCCGGTACCGTCTGGGCCAGCGCAATCCCGGCGGCGGCAAGCATGGTGGTTCCGGCAAGAGCGCGCACGAAACGCGACGACGTCAAAAGAAGTGTCACTTAGTCAAAACCCCATAAACACGCGGGTGCACCCGAAAATCCCCGCGCGCTTGCCCAATATCGGATGAACCTCTGCTTAGCGGCCCAAATTCTTGAAGGCCAGCGTCAACAGGAAGCTGTTGCCTGCCCGCGCGTCGCCGGTGGTCTGATAGTCCCGCCGCCACGTCAGCCCGAGGCGCAGGCAATCGTCTTCATATTCGACGCCAAGCCGATGGCGGACCGGGTCGAAGCCGTCCGCCAGCGACAAGGGATCTTCGTTGCGGTCGGTCAGGTCGACCGTCGCCGAACCGAAAATCGACCAGAAACGCGCAAAGGCGACGCGGCCGCCGACGCGCGCCTCCTCGCGGTCGCGCAAATCTTCCAGCGTCGGGGCGATATTGCGGTTGAGCCGCAGATATCCGACCACGACATAGGTGCGCTTCGACCCGACCGTCGCGTCGATCTCGTTGCGGCGGATCGCCAGGTTGTCCTTGTCGAGCCGGTAGCGGTGGATGAACGACACGAAGTCGCGCACGCGCACCTCGGTCCGGCCGACAATGTCGGACCAGCGATCGGTCAGGCCGGTCCCGTCGGGAAAGATCGTCGGCTTGCTCGACAAGCGATAGCTTTCGCCGATCGTCGCGCTGATCGCGATGCCCGGCAGATCGAGCGCATAGTCGGCGCCAATCGTGAAGCGCGTCGAATCCTCCCAGCGGTCGTATCCGGGGAAGCGATTGAGCGCGAAGAGGTTCGAATCCTCAAGGTCGACGGCGCGGGCGTCCTCGTTGGGGACCGACAGATTGCCGGCGGGCGGCGAGGCAACGATCTGGAAACGCGGGGTCAGGCGCTGCGTCCCGCCCAGGAACGGGCCGACGAACGGCCATTTCACGTCGACGGCCAGCGCCGCGATCCCCCGCGCATGAATTCCGCTCATGCCGCGATAGCTGGCGACCGTCGTGGCCGACAGGTCGCTGGCGTTATAAACGTCACCCCGCGCATAGGCAGTCAGCGTGACTTCCTGGCCCCAAGGCGTGATCCGCCGCAGATCCCATTGCGCGCTGGCGAACGCACGCTGCGTATCCTGGCCGGCAGTCCGCGTGATCGCCAGCGTGTTGAGCTGCAACGCAAGACGGCCGCCGACCACCCCGTCGATACGATGGCGGAAATCGATCTCCGGCAAGGCGATCGGCTGAAGCCCCTGAATGTCACCGGGGCGCAACGTCTGCGCGTACCAGCCCGTGATCCCGAGATAGGTATTGGGATCGATCCGCTCGACGCTGATCGTCGAGCGCAGCCGGTCGTCGTTCGAAATGTCGTAACGCCGCAGGAACGTGCGGTCGGTCGTGACTCGCAGTGATCCCGATATCGACCAATAGGGATCGAGCTGGAACCGCGCGACACCGTCGAGATAACCACGAAAGGCGCTGGTCGTCGTGGTCGGGCTTGTGGTGAGGAAATCGCTCTTCGGCGACACCGTCGCATAGCCGAGGATTTTGTAGGCGCCGTTGCTGGTCAGCGCTTCATATTGCGCCTGCGCCATCGGCGCGACGGCGGTGAAAACGTGCGGCGTCACCGTCAGCCCGCTATTGGGGGCCAGCCGGAAGTAATAGGGAACGGCGATTTCGAAGCCGTTGGTCCGGCTGTAGCGCAGTTCGGGGCTCAGGATACCGCTGTCCGCGCCGTCGCCGACAGGGTTGGACAATTTGGGCAGCGGGATCGTCGCGAACCCGAACAGGTGAAACCGGGCGCCTGTATAATAGATACGCTCGCGGTCCGGGCGATAAACGACCTTTACTGCGGTGATCTTCCACGACGGATTTTTGGGGCAGCCGCCGGAATCCGTGACGGCGCACGGTGTGTAGGCGGCGGTGCGCAGCGTCACGACGCCATTCTCGTCGCGGATGCCCTTGACCGCCGCCAGCCTTCCGCCCTGTTCGAGGACGACCAGCATGTTGTCGACCACGCCATCCTTCAGCGAGTCGGTCAGGTCGATCTTGTCGCCATAGGCGACGTCACCCTGCGGGTTGGTGACGGCGATGTTGCCGGTCGCGACGACCTTCCCGGTCTTGCGGTTCCACACGACCTGGTCGGCGCGCAACTTGTCGCCCTGGCGATACATGCGGACGTCACCGGTCGCGGTGACGACGTCGGCGTCCTGGTCATACTCCAGCGTGTTCGCCGAGAATTGCACCTGATCCGGATCGGTCGGCGGCGCCGTGCCGATCGGGGGCGGCGGCGTGACTTGGCGGTCCTGCAGGTCCTGCGCGCTGGCAGGGCTGGTCGTCGCAAATGCCAACAGCATCGCCGAGCCGGCCAGGAAAGCGGAACGCGTGAAGTTCACCAAACACCCTTTTCGCGGCCACGCCCGTCCTGATCGGACGTGCCAGCCAATCGTATCGCACCGCCATCGCGCATCCGCAATCGGCGCTTTGCCAGTGCGGCAATAGCGGCCTAGAGAGGCGCGTCCAGCGCCGATTAGCGCTTATTGATTGAGGTTTGCCTTCCATGAAGATCGTGTTCGCCGCTCTCCCGTCCACCACCGACGCGCTCGTCCTGCCCGTCGCCAAGGGCGCGCTCGACGCGGCGATCGCCAATCATAGCGGCAAAGCGACGCTCGCCGCTGCCGCCGCGGCCGCCAGGTTCGAGGGCGAGGCGGGCGGAATCGTCGAAACGTTCGTGGAAGAGGGTGGGTCGGTTCGCCGGGTCCTGCTCGTCGGGGTCGGCGACGACGGTGAGAGCGATTGGGAAAAAGCCGGCGGCACCGTCACCGCGCGATTGCTGACCAACGCGCGAAGCGCTGCGGTCGATTTGTCGGGCGCCAAGCCGACGCCCGCCGCCGCGGCACGGTTCGCCGCCGCGATCACCCAGCGAGGATGGCGGATCGACACCTACCGCACCAAGCTCCCCGAAAAACAGAAGCCGCAACTCGACACGGTGACGATCGCCGGCGCACCCGACGGTACCGACAAGGCATGGGGGGCGCAGGACGCCGTCACCGCCGGCCTCGACTTGACGCGCACGCTCGTGTCCGAGCCGCCCAACATCGTCTACCCCGCCAGCTTCGTCGATCGCGTAAAGGCATCGGTCGAGGGTCTCGGCCTCGAAATCACCGTGCTCGGCCCCAAGGAAATGGGCGATCTCGGCATGGGCGCGTTGCTTGGTGTCGCGCAGGGCTCGGTTCGTGAGGGCCGCCTGCTCGCGCTCAAGTGGAGCGGCAAGGGCAAAGGCGATCCGGACCTCGCGCTGGTCGGCAAGGGCGTGACCTTCGACACCGGCGGCATTTCGCTCAAGCCCGGCGCGGGCATGGAAGACATGAAGTGGGACATGGGCGGCGCCGGTGCGGTCGTCGGCGCAATGAAGGCGCTCGCGGCCCGCAAGGCCAAGGCCAACGTGATCGGTGTGTGCGGTCTGGTAGAGAATATGCCTGACGGCAATGCGATCCGTCCCGGCGACATCCTGACCAGCATGTCGGGCCAGACGATCGAAGTGCTCAATACCGATGCCGAAGGTCGGCTGGTGCTGTGCGACTGCGTGACCTGGGTGCAGAAGACGCATCGTCCCAAGACCATCGTCGACCTGGCGACGCTGACCGGTGCAATGATCATCGCGCTGGGCAGCGAACATGGCGGGCTGTTCGCCAATGACGACGGGCTTGCCGATCAGCTTCTCTCTGCGGGCAAGGAAACGGGCGATCTGCTGTGGCGCTTCCCGCTGTCGGAGACCTACAACAAGCTGATCGACAGCCCGATTGCCGACATGAAGAACGTCGGCCCGCGCGGCGCCGGGTCGATCACCGCGGCGCAATTCATCGGGCGCTTCGTCGATCCGGGCGTGAAGTGGGCGCATCTCGACATCGCCGGGATGGTGTGGGCGGACAAGGCTGGCGCAACCTATGACAAGGGCGCGACCGGCTATGGCGTGCGCTTGCTCGACCGCTTCGTCGCCGACAATTTCGAGAAATAATGCCAAGGAACCGATGCAGGTCGATTTCTACCACCTGACCGTCACCCCGCTCGAACGCGCACTGCCCAGCATCGCGCAACGCGTGGTGGCGGGTGGGGGACGCTTGCTCATCGTCAGCGGTGACGAGGCCCAGCGTGTTGCGATCGACCGACTGCTGTGGAGTTATGCGCCTGAAAGCTTCCTGCCGCATGCTCAGGCGGGCGCAGAGGATGATGCGTCACAACCGGTGCTGATCGCGCCCGACGTCGCGCCGGCCAATGCGGCGGCGAACGTCGCGCTCATCGACGGCGAATGGCGTAACGGTGCCCTGGGGTTCGACCGTGCCTTTCACTTCTTCGATGCCGACCGGATCCAGGATGCGCGTGCCGCGTGGAAGACATTGGCCGACCGCGACGGTGTCGAGCGCCGCTACTGGAAACAGGACGAGGCCGGCAAATGGGAGCAGGCGGCGTAGCGGTCCCGCTCGTCCCGTCTCCCCCGATCTGCTAAGCAGGGCGCAACCAGGGGAGAAAACTAATGCGCCATGTCATCGCCGCCGCGTTTGCCGGCGTCATTGCCTGTACCGCACCCGTCGCCGCGCAAGCGCAGGTCGCGGGGACCTACGATGCCGAGGGGCAGTGCCCGGGCCAAGCGAACCCTTATGTCGGACGGGTCACCATCACCGGCACCGGCCCGGTCTATCGCTGGAGCGAGCGGATCGGCAGCGGGCAGGCGTTCCAGGGCGTGCTGATCGCGCAGGGCGATACATTATCGGTCGGCTTCATCGGCGATTTCCGCGGCGTGCTGCAGGCTACCCGCACGCGCAGCGGGTGGGACGGCGTCTGGTCAGGCGCGGACGGCGACGCCTTGTGCCGCGAGACGTGGGTCCGCAACTAAAGGCTCGCCCGCTCCGACTTGCATCGGAAACGCTCCCCGCCTAGGGAGCCGCCAGTTTTCCACGAGCACAACCAAAGGAGCGAGCGACCGCCATGGCCGCCACACGCACGTTTTCGATCATCAAGCCCGATGCCACCCGCCGCAACATCACCGGCGCGGTCACCAAGATGCTGGAGGACGCGGGTCTCCGCATCGTCGCGTCGAAGCGCATCCACATGACCCGCGATCAGGCCGAAGGCTTTTACGCGGTGCACAAGGAGCGTCCGTTCTTCGGCGAGCTGGTCGACTTCATGATCTCCGGCCCGGTCGTGGTCCAGGTGCTCGAGGGCGAGAACGCCATGCAGCGCAACCGCGACATCATGGGCGCGACCAACCCGGCGAACGCCGAGCCCGGCACGATCCGCAAGGAACTGGCCGAATCGATCGAGGCGAACACCGTCCACGGTTCGGATTCGGACGAGAATGCAGCGATCGAGATCGCCTATTTCTTCAAGCCGGAAGAAATCGTCGGCTGATTTCCCGCGTCGGCCGGCGGATCAGTTCGCTGGCCGGCTCGCTTTCCACAGCGCGTCGATCCGCGCCTGCGAACCGCCGCGTTCGTGAAGGCGCATGCTGATGATATGCAAGTCGCGCCCAAGCGGCGGCAACCGTCCGTTGGTGCGCCACACGATGTCGAACACGCCGGTCGTCGTCATCGACTTGTCGTCGTCCATGTAATTGACGGTCAGCAGCACCGGCAGCTTGCCGGTCTGGCTATCCGCGCCGCCATCGGTCGCCGTCAGCAGCGCCTTTTCAAACCAGCCGACCGGAATTGTCTGCGTCGCATTGCTCTGCGCGCCGACGCCCAGGTCGCTGGGGAAGGTAACGCTGATGTCGCCCAGCGTGTGGCGATCGTCAGCGGTGATGACGATATCCTTGCCACGCACCGACGATCGTACTTGGTAACGCGCCTTGTCCTGCGCGTCGGCGGCTTTCTCCGCCTGCTTGTCGGCTTCGTCGGCCTTGCGGTCGTGCCACGTCATCCACAGACTGACTGCGGCGATCAGCAGCCCTGCGACCGCGACGAACTCGCCAAGATTGATCCAGCGACGGCGCGTCGCGGCGGCTTCGGCCTTGGCGACGGCCTCGGTCGCGGCAACCTCGATCTTGCTGTCCTCGCTCATCGCCCGCCAGCCTCCAGCAAGCGCCGCGGCGCGACCATTTCCCAGCTGATCGCGATCCGGTCCTCGACCCGGTCCCAATCGGTGGCGTCGCCGTTCAGCTCCATGCCGATCCAGCCCGACGGGCCGAGATAGGGCGGGACGTGATAGAAATCAGGGTCCATCTCGACGAGCATCGCCTGTTCCTCGCGGCCCGACGTCTTCACCATCACCGCGGTATGGCCGTCGTTATGATGGTTGTGCCAGACATAGGCATAGACCTTGCCCTTCTCGATGAAGAAGGCGGGCGAGCCGTGCGAGAGTTTCTCGGCGGCTTCAGGATAGGCCATGCAGATCGCGCGGACGCGGGCGAGGTCGGACTCGTAATCGGGGCTCATCGTGCTGCGAAGTCTGCCAGAACGCGCGGATAAAGGCGATGCTCTTCGGCGAGCACGCGCGCGGCAAGCGTTTCGCCCGTGTCGCCGGGCAGGACCGGCACGCGTGCTTGGCCGAGCACCTCGCCGGCGTCGAGTTCTTCGGTGACGACATGGACCGAACAGCCCGCCTCGGCATCGCCCGCATCGATCGCGCGCTGGTGCGTATCGAGGCCTTTGTATTTGGGTAGCAGCGAGGGGTGGATGTTGATGATTCGTCCGCGCCAGTCGGCGACGAACTCGTCCGACAACAAGCGCATGTAGCCGGCGAGCGCGATGATCTCGACGCCGGCCTCCCGTAGCGCCGCTGTCAGCGCGGCTTCATATGCGGGCTTGCCGATTCCCTTTGGCGACAATGCGAAGATCGGAACGGCGTGTTCGAGCGCCCAGGTCAGGCCCGGTGCTTCCGGTTTGTCGGAAGCGACGACCGCCACGTCGTACGCCTCGCCGGCCGCCTCGACGAGCGCCATCATGTTCGAACCGCGGCCCGAAATCAGGATGCCGACCTTTTTCACCACAGCGCTTCCCCGGCCAAGGCCGGGGACCAGCATCGGGCCGGTTGCAGCTGGGCCCCGGCCTTCGCCGGGGAAGTGTAAAAGCTAAGCATTGTGTGTGGCGGACCAATCGGCGCGAGCGCTCCAGGTGCCGGCAGAGCCGGACACCGTGCAGCCGCGTTCGCCCACGACGATCTCGCCGATGCTGAACACCGTTTCCCCGGCACCGTCGAGCGCCGACGTAACCGCCTCGGCCTGATCTGCCGCCACGACGACCGCCATGCCGACCCCGCAATTGAACGTTCGCGCCATTTCCTCCGGCTCGATCGCGCCCTGCGCCTGAAGGAACGCCATCAGCCGCGGCTGCGCCCAGGCATCGGCGTCGATCCTGGCATGGGTGCCATCGGGCAGGACCCGCGGGATGTTCTCCAGCAGGCCGCCGCCCGTAATGTGCGCCAGCCCCTTGATCTGTCCCTTGCCGATCAGCGGCAGCAAGCTCTTCACGTAAATCCGCGTCGGCGCCATCAGCGCGTCGATCAACAATATATCGCTGTCGAACAGGGCAGGGCGGTCGAGCTTCCAGCCCTTGTCGGCCGCGAGCCGTCGCACGAGCGAATAACCGTTCGAATGCACGCCCGACGAGGCGAGCCCGAGGATCACGTCGCCCGCGGCGATATGCTCACCCGTCAGAACGCGATTGCGCTCGACCGCGCCGACGCAAAAGCCCGCCAGGTCATAGTCGCCCGCCGCGTACATGCCGGGCATTTCCGCGGTTTCGCCGCCGATCAGCGCGCAACCGGCAATACGGCAGCCCTCGGCGATGCCCGCCACCACACGCGTCGCAACATCGTTGTCCAGCTTCCCGGTCGCGTAATAATCGAGGAAGAACAGCGGCTCGGCGCCCTGCACGATCAGATCGTTGACGCACATCGCGACCAAATCGATCCCGACGCCGTCGTGCCGACCGCTGTCGATCGCGAGCTTCAGCTTGGTGCCGACCCCATCGTTCGCCGCGACCAGCAACGGATCGACAAACCCGGCCGCCTTCAGGTCGAAGAATCCGCCAAACCCGCCCAGGTCGGCATCGGCCCCCGGCCGCCGCGTCGCCTTGGCCAGCGGGCCGATCGCACGGACCAGCGCGTTGCCGGCGGCGATCGATACCCCCGCATCGGCATAGGTATAGGGGCTGTTGCGGCGGTCGGTGTCGCTCATGAAGAGCGCGGTAGACATATCGCGCTTGGATTTCCACGGGCTCTTCGCCAAAAGGGCGCCCAACATGCTCCGCGCCCGCTTATTCCATGCCTCCGCCGTCGTCGCGGCCCTCGCGCTTGCCGGGGCAGCCGGGATGGTCGCTGCGCAATCGACGACGACCGACACGATCGACACCAACGCGCCGGTCGATGCGTCAGGCAGCTATCAGATCGACGGCGTGCAGGTCGACGTGACCGGCCCCAACGCGGAAGCCGCGCGCTATGCCGGTTGGCGGATCGCCCAGCGCAAGGGCTATCAGATGCTCGCCAAGAAAATGGGCGTCGGCGGTGGCGTGCCGTCCGACAGCGTGCTCGATTCGATGGTGACCGGTATCGTCATCGAGAACGAACAGATCGGTCCGAACCGCTATATTGCGCGGCTCGGTGTGCTGTTCAGCCGCGGGAAGATCGGCGGTATGCTCGGCGTCGGCGGGGAGGGGACGCGATCGTCGCCGATGGTCTTGATCCCGATCCAATGGTCGGGCGGGACGGCAGTCGCGTTCGAGCAGAAGACCGCCTGGCTGGATGCCTGGGCTCGTTTCCGGGCCGGTGACAGCGCGGTGGACTATGTCCGCCCGATCGGCGCCGGACCCGATTCGCTGCTGCTCAACGAAGGCCAGATCGGCCGCCGCGACCGTAGTTGGTGGCGCAGCGTCCTCGACCAATATGCCGCGTCCGACGTCCTGACGCCGGTGGTGATGCTGTCGCGGCAATGGCCCGGTGGCCCGGTCATCGGCACGTTCGAAGCGCGGCACGGCGCCGACAATCACGTGCTTGCTCGCTTCACGCTGCGCGTCGAAAGCGAAGAAGGCCTGCCCGCCCTGCTCGATGCAGGGGTCAAGCGGCTCGACACGATTTACCAGAATGCGCTGAAGGGCGGCGGGCTCGCCTATGATCCCAGCCTTGCCTACATCCCGCCGCCGATGCCCACGCCCACCGCGACGCCGGAAGCCACGGACACGCCGGGTGATACGATCGTCACGACCGAAACGCCGGCGGCAGTGGGCACGACGTCGCTGACGATCCAGTTCGACACGCCGACCGCCGGATCGGTATCGTCGATCGAGTCCGCGGTACGCGGCGTGCCGGGGGTCAGCGGTGCGTCGACGACCAGCATGGCGATCGGCGGCGTGTCGGTGATGCGGCTCAACTTCAGCGGCGATCCCGACCTGTTGCGTACTTCGCTCCAGTCGCGCGGGTTCCAGGTCGGTCGGAACGGCAACACGCTGCGGATTCGCCGCGCGGAGGCGACTCCGGAAGAATGAGCCAGCTCGGCCTGCCGCTGGCCTGGCCGCCCGGTCCCGGCGACAACGAATTCCTGGTGACCGCGTCGAACGACCACGCCTTTCACTTGCTCGAACGCTGGGGAACGTGGCCGGTGATGACCGCATTGCTGGTCGGCCCGCGCAAATCCGGTCGCAGCGTGCTGGCCCGCGTGTTCGCCAGCCGCAGCGGCGGCACGTTCATCGACGATGCCGACCGCCGTGCAGAGAAGGAGCTGTTCCACGCCTGGAACGCGGCGCAAGCGGATCGCCGCCCGCAATTGTTCGTGGCGGAAAGTGCGCCCCCCGACTGGCGCGTGACGCTGCCTGACTTGCGCTCGCGCTTGGCCGCGAGTCCGGTTGCGCAGATCGGGCCACCCGACGACGCGCTGATGCGGTCGTTGCTCGAACGCCAGTTCCTGCGCCGCCACCTCGACGCGCGACCCGATTTGGTCGACTGGCTGATCGCGCGGCTCGAACGCAATTTCGTCGCGGTGGAACGCGCGGTCGATGTCCTTGACCAGGACGTGCTGGAGCGTCGGAAGCGCTTGTCGATTCCGCGCGCACGGGCCACATTGGCGGCGGCGGGAATCATCGCCCTGCCGCCCACACAGGATGATCCATGAATCGCCCGGCCCATATCGCGCGTCTCGCCAACGACGATGACGATTCGTTCGAACGCGGCGACAGCGGCGAACGCTATTTCAACCGTGAGCTGAGCTGGCTCGCGTTCAACCGCCGCGTTCTCGAAGAAGCGTGCAACGAAGCGCATCCGCTGCTCGAACGCGTGCGGTTCCTGTCGATCTCCGGTTCCAACCTCGACGAATTCTTCATGGTCCGAGTGGCCGGGCTGATGGGGCAGCAGAAGCAGGAGGTGGAACGCCGTTCCGCCGACGGGCTGACCACGGGCGAGCAGCTCACGGCGATCGTGGCGGGCGCCGACGCGCTCGTCGAGGATCAGCGCAGCGTGTGGCGCGACTTGCGCCGCGATCTCGCCGAGGCCGGCATCCACGTGCTCGGATCGCGCCAGATCGACGAAGCGGTCAGCGCGGACGACGCGGCCTGGCTCGAAAGCCATTTCCGCGACCAGATTTTCCCGATCCTGACGCCGCAAGCACTCGATCCCGCGCACCCGTTTCCGTTCCTGCCGAACAAGGGGCTGGCGGTGATCTTCGACCTCGTCCGTGCGTCGGACGGGGAGGAAATCCGCGAGCTGGTCATGTTGCCCGCCCCGATGGCGCGTTTCGTCCGCCTGCCGGGTGAGGCGGCGCGCTACGTCGCGGTCGAATCACTGGTGAAGAGATTCTCGTCAATCATCTTCCCGGGTTACGCGGTCAGCGGCGCCGCCGAGTTCCGCGTGCTGCGCGACAGCGACATCGAGATCGAGGAAGAGGCCGAGGATCTGGTCCGTTACTTCGCCAACGCGATCAAGCGGCGGCGGCGGGGTAGGGTGATCCGGCTCGAACTCGAATCGGGCATGCCCGAGGCGCTGGGCGCGGTGTTGCGCGACGAGCTCGCGGGCGGCGACGCGTTCGTCACCGAAAGCGGCGCGTTTCTCGGCATCCATGACCTTGAAGCGATCATCGACGAAAATCGCCCCGACTTGAAATTCGTCGCATTCGCCCCCCGTTTCCCGGAGCGTATCCGCGAGTTCGGCGGCGATTGTTTCGCGGCGATCAAGGCCAAGGACATCGTCGTCCACCATCCGTACGAAACGTTCGAGGTGGTGATTGAATTCCTGAAGCAGGCCGCCGCCGACCCGGACGTGGTCGCGATCAAGCAGACGCTCTACCGCGCGGGCAAGCAGTCAGCCGTCATCAACGCGCTGATCGCCGCCGCCGAATCGGGCAAGTCCGTCACCGCGGTCGTCGAACTCAAGGCCCGATTCGACGAAGAGCAGAACCTGCTCTGGGCCTCCGCGCTCGAACGCGCCGGCGTGCAGGTCGTCTACGGCTTCTTCGACTGGAAGACGCACGCCAAGATTTCGATGGTCGTCCGCCGCGAAGGGGGCGAGTACAAGACATACTGTCACTTCGGGACGGGCAATTATCATCCCGTCACCGCGCGGATCTACACCGACCTCAGCTTCTTCACCGCCGACCCCGATTTGGGCCGCGATGCGGCACAGGTGTTCAATTATGTCACCGGCTATGTCGAACCGACGCTGAAATATGTCGGCATCAGCCCGCGTGACTTGCGACCGCGACTGACCGCGCTGATCGACGCCGAGATCGCCAATGCGAACGACGGCAAGCCGGCGGCGATCTGGGCCAAGATGAACTCGGTGGTCGATCCCGCCATCATCGAGAAACTCTACGAAGCGTCTAACGCGGGGGTCGAGATCGACCTGATCGTTCGCGGTATTTGCTGCCTGCGTCCCGGTGTGCCTGGCATGTCGGAGAATATCCGGGTCAAATCGATCATCGGCCGCTTTCTTGAACACAGCCGCATCTGGTGCTTCGGCAATGGCAAATCACTGCCCAACGACGGGGCGAAAGTGTTCATTTCCTCGGCCGACTGGATGCAGCGGAATTTCGACCGCCGCGTCGAATATATGCTGCCGATCCTCAATCCGACCGTTCACGACCAGATTCTCGACCAGGTAATGGTCGCCAATTTGATCGACACCGAACAGAGCTGGGCGCTGCATTCGGACGGCAGCTACGACCGGCTCGAACCGGGCGCGAAGCCGTTCAACCTCCACCGCTATTTCATGACGAATCCGTCGCTCAGCGGGCGCGGCGCGGCGCTGGAGGGCGGGGCGGTACCGAAACTATCGCTGGCGCGGCGGCGTTAAGCCGTAAACATGGCGACACTCCTGTTCTCCAAACCTCGCGCCAATGCCGCGGCGGGCGTGCCGCCACGGACGGGGATCATCGATATCGGGTCCAACTCGATCCGTCTGGTCGTCTATCAGGGGCCGGCGCGCGTTCCCGCCACGTTGTTCAACGAAAAGGTGATGGCGGGTCTCGGCAAGGGGCTGGCACAGAACGGAAAGCTCGCACCCGAATCGATCGCGCTGGCGATCGAAGCGCTGGAACGCTTCGCGGCCGTCGCGCGCGAGATGGAGGTCACGAGCCTCCGCACCGTTGCGACCGACGCGGTGCGCGATGCCGCAAACGGCCATGTCCTGCTCGATGCGGCGGCCAGGATAGGCCTACCGGTCGAATTGCTGTCGGGCGAGCAGGAGGCGACCGCCGCGGGCATGGGTGTGCTGTCGGCGATTCCCGAAGCCGACGGCATCGTCGGCGATCTGGGCGGTGGCAGCCTGGAACTGGTTCGCGTCAAGAAAGGCGAAATTCGCGACCGTGCCTCTTTCCCGTTGGGCGTGTTGCGGGTGGCGGCGCTGCGCGAAAAGGGTCGAGGAGCGATCGACCGCCGCGTCGCCAAGCTGCTGGAGCAGGCGGGCTGGTCGGGCAAGGGCAAGGGGTTGCCGCTCTACCTGGTCGGCGGATCGTGGCGCAGCCTGGGGCGGCTCGACATGACGCTGAAGCGCTATCCGCTACCGATCATCCAGCATTACGTGATGCCGGCCGCTGCGATCTCGCGGCTCGTGCGCACCGTCAGCCATGTCGAGAAGGGAACGTTGAAGGAGGTTCCCGGCATCTCCTCGCAACGCGCGCCGATGCTCAACGACGCTGCGGCGTTGCTCGCCTCACTGATGCGGCATTTGAAGAGCGAGCGAACGATCGTGTCGAGCTTCGGTTTGCGTGAAGGGCTCCTCTACGAAGCGCTCGACACCGAAACGCGCAAGCAGGACCCCTTGATCGTGGCGACGCGGGAGGAGGGTCGACGGCTCGGCCGATTCCCCGAACATGGCGATCTACTCGATCGCTGGATTTCTCCATTGTTCGAGGATTCCGCGGCGATGGCACGGTTGCGGCACGCGGCCTGCCTGCTCGCCGATGTGGGCTGGCACGCCAACCCCGAATTCCGCGCCGAACGCGGGGTGGAGATCGCGCTGCACGGCAATTGGGTCGCGGTCGATGCGCGTGGGCGGGCAATCATCGCCCAGACGTTGTGGACGTCGCTCGGCGGCGGGTCGGGTACGCCCCAGGGGCTCGATCGGCTCGCGTCGCCAGCCGACCTCAGGCGTGCCGTACAATGGGGTCTCGCCATGCGGCTGGGCCAGCGTCTCTCTGGCGGAGTCGCCGGGCCGCTCGAACGATCAAAGCTTGGCGAAGACGGATCGGCGCTGACGTTACATCTCGCCGGCGACGATGTCGCACTCTACGGCGAAGCGGTACAGAAGCGGCACGCCGCGCTGTCGGCGATCTGCGACCGCGATCCAGTCCTGACGAGCTAGCCTAGCCGCAGCTCAGGCTGACGATCAGGTTGGCCGCATCGACTTTCACGTCGACGCGATCGGCGCGATACTCCATCGTCACGATCTGTCCCGGCCGCAGCACGCGCGCGGTGGTCGCGCCGGCGGTACGACGGATGCGATCCACCACTCTGGGCGTCGCACGCTGACCGATGACGCGATAGAGATTGCCGAGCGTGCAAGGCCCGGGTTCGGGTGTCGGCCAGGCTACCGGCGGCTCGGTCGGCGCACACGCGCACAAGCCAAGCCCGAGTAGCAGGATCCGTTTCATGCCGCTTCTTCCTCGGTGCGCGTCATCCGCAGCTTGCCGTTGACGACCGCGAACGCCAGCCGTCCCTCGACCAGGTCGAGAGCCTCATGGCCGAACTGGTCGTAGCGCCAGCCTTCGAGGATCGACAGACCATCGCGCTGTCCCGCCGCCAATGCCTCTAGGTCCTCCGACCGTGCCAGCAGCCGTGACGCGACATCGATATCGCGCGAGCGGATCTTTAGCAGCAGCTTCAGCAGGTCGGCGACGAGCGCGCCGTCCTTGCCCAGCCCGGGCTTGCGATCGTCGCGCGGCGGCAGTTCGGCGGCGGTCATCGGCTTGGCCTCGGCGATCGCCGCCATCAGCCGCCCGCCGATGTCGTTCCCCGCCCATGTCGCGGACAGCCCGCGAACGCGTGCCAGATCGCTCTGCTTCTTTGGCGGATGGCTGGCGAGGTCGGCCAGCGTCTCATCCTTGACGATGCGGCCGCGCGGCAGGTTCTTACCCCGCGCTTCCATCTCGCGCCACCGCGCCAGCGACTTCAGCCGGCCGAGCACCTCGGGCTTGCGCCCCGCGATCCGCACGCGCTTCCACGCCAGATCCGGGTCGTTGGCGTAGTTGGCCGGATCGGCGATCCGCTCCATTTCCTGGTCGAGCCACGCACCGCGCCCGGTCGTCTTCAATCGCTCCAGCATCTTGGGAAAGATTTTCGCCAGATGCGTCACGTCGCCGATCGCATATTCGATCTGCCGCTCTTCAAGCGGACGCCGCGCCCAGTCGGTAAATCGCGCGCCCTTGTCGACCTGGATACCGAGCCAGCTGTCGACCAGGTTCGAATAACCGATCTGCTCGCCTTGCCCCAGCGCCATCGCGGCGATCTGGGTGTCGAACAGTGGATGTGGCGTCTTCGCAGTCAGATTATAAATGATTTCAATATCTTGCCCGCCAGCGTGAAAGACTTTCAGCACGTCTTCATTGTTGACCAGCAGATCCAGCAGGGGGGTCATGTCGATCCCCGGCAGCATCGGATCGATCGCCGCAGCTTCGTTCTCGTCGGCGATCTGGATCAGGCAAAGCTCCGGCCAGAACGTGCTCTCACGCATGAATTCGGTGTCGACGCACACGAACGGCGATTGGGCGAGACGGGTGCAGAGATTGGCGAGGGCCGCGTTGTCCTCGATCAGGCCATGGATATGCATCTTGACCCCATAGCGAGGTGCACGCGCTTGACAAAGGGTGGTATGGCGACAAAGCGCAACGCCTTCCGGCGTTTCGCGCCGTTTCCAGATACAGAGTAGATAAAATGCACGCCTATCGTTCGCACACTTGCGCCGCCTTGACTGCCAAAGAGGTCGGGCAAGACGTCCGCCTGTCGGGTTGGGTGCACCGCAAGCGCGACCATGGCGGCGTGCTGTTTGTCGATTTGCGCGACCATTATGGGATCACGCAGGTGGTCGCCGACAGCGACAGCCCGGCGCTGGCAATTCTGGAGGGCTTGCGTGCGGAGTCGGTCATCACGATCGACGGCACCGTCAAGGCGCGCGCCGAGGGGACGGCTAACGCCAACCTGGCGACCGGCGAGATCGAAGTGTTCGCAAAGAGCGTGACGATCCAGTCGGCAGCGCAGGAATTGCCGTTGCCGGTGGCGGGTGAGGCCGATTATCCTGAGGACATCCGCCTCCGCTACCGCTTCCTCGATCTCCGTCGCGAGAAGCTGCACGCCAACATCATGCTGCGCTCGAACGTCATTTCGAGTCTCCGCCGGCGCATGGTCGACCAAGGGTTCACGGAATTCCAGACGCCGATCCTGACCGCGAGCAGCCCCGAGGGCGCGCGAGACTATCTCGTCCCCAGCCGCGTCCATCCCGGCAAATTCTATGCGCTTCCCCAGGCGCCGCAGATGTTCAAGCAGCTGCTGATGGTCGCCGGGTTCGACCGCTATTTCCAGATCGCGCCATGCTTCCGCGATGAGGACGCGCGCGCTGACCGTAGCCCGGGCGAATTCTACCAGCTCGATTTCGAGATGAGCTACGTCACGCAGGACGACGTGTTCGCCGCGATCGAGCCGGTGCTGCACGGCGTGTTCGAGGAATTCGCGAACTGGCAGGGCAAGGGCCGCACCGTCTCGCCGCTGCCGTTCAAGCGCATTCCCTACAAGGAATCGATGCTGAAGTACGGCAACGACAAGCCCGACCTGCGCAACCCGATCCTGATCACCGACGTCTCCGAGCAGTTCAAGGGTTCGGGCTTCGGCCGGTTTGCTTCGATGGTGGAAGCAGGGGATGTCGTCCGCGCGCTTCCCGCGCCGAACACTGCGGAAAAGTCACGCAAGTTCTTCGATGACATGAACAGCTGGGCGCAGAGCGAAGGCTTCCCCGGCCTCGGCTATGCCACGCAGAAAGACGGCGTGTTCGGTGGGCCGATCGCGAACAACCACGGTCAGGAGGGCATGAAGGCGATCGCCGACGCGCTCGGCCTCGGCCCCAACGATGGCATCTTCTTCTCGGCCGGCAAGGAAGGCCAGGCGGCCAAGCTAGCCGGGCTCGCGCGCACCCGCGTTGCGGAGCAGCTGGAGCTGATCGACGACAAGCGCTTCGAATTCTGCTGGATCGTCGATTTCCCGATGTTCGAATATGACGAGGACGCGAAGAAGGTCGATTTCAGCCACAACCCGTTCTCGATGCCGCAGGGCGAGCTGGAAGCGCTGAACACCAAGGATCCGCTCGATATCCTGGCGTACCAATACGACATCGTCTGCAACGGCGTAGAACTGTCGTCTGGCGCGATCCGGAACCATCGCCCGGAAATCATGTACAAGGCGTTCGAGATCGCCGGCTACACCCAGGCCGATGTCGACACCAACTTCGCCGGCATGATCAACGCCTTCAAGTTCGGTGCGCCGCCGCACGGCGGATCGGCGCCGGGTGTCGACCGCATCGTCATGCTGCTGGCGGACGAGCCCAACATCCGCGAGGTCATCGTCTTCCCGATGACGCAGAAGGCGGAGGATTTGATGATGGGCGCGCCCAACTTCGCGACCAACAAGCAGCTGCGCGAGCTCAACATCCGCCTGGTCGACCAGCCCGGCGCGGCGAAGGCGGCCCCAATCAGCGAAGCGGTTGACCCCGCCGCGGGCTAACTCGACGTTTACCGGCGGTGTGTAACAGGCGGGCCATGCCGCTCGCCTCCGCCATTCGTCTCGGCCTGGTCAACGCCGTCATCTCCATCCTGCTTTTCGGGGCAGTACTGATGGGGTTGATCGTGTTGTTCGATCCGCGTGCGAACCCGCTGACCTGGCCGTTCCTGGCGACGACGATCGTCACGTTGGTCGGCCCCGGCATGGTCGTGATCGATCTTGTCGCGGCGATATTCGCGTCGTTGGCGAAAAAGTCGGTGTCGTCGGCGCACCTGGTCGGGCTGATCGTCGCCGTCTGCCTGGCGCTGGCCTATCTGGGCGCCGGGCGAGTCGCGATCGTCCGCCCCGACATCCTTGGGCTGATCCGGTGCGCATTCGTTGCCGCCATCGCGCTGCCGTGGCTGGCGGGCGCCGGATTCGTCAAGGTCGCGCGCAAGGATACGCCCAAGACTGCCTGACGCGGGCGGCAGGTTCACTTCGCGGCCGCGCGGCGCTAATAGACCGCCATGATCGACCGCTATTTCCTCAGCCACCCGCGCAGCGTGGGTGAGACCTATACCGAGCACGCCGCGACCGCGGCCGGTTTCGGCGTCCGCATGATCGGCGGCGGGCTTGCCTGCCTCGTCCATGCGGTGTTTCCGACCGCTTTCACGCGCACCGGGTCGAACACGGTCAAGACGCTCTACGGCCGCATGAAATCGCGCCAGCCCAACTTCGCCGAGCGGCCGCCGGCGTTCACCGAAGCCGACTGGCAGCTCGAATACGAGATCTGATCGCGTGATTCGCCACGTCGCGATCATCGGCGCAGGGTTTTCGGGTACGCTTCAGGCGATCAACCTGTTGCGCCACGACGGTCCGCGCGCGACGCTGATCGAACGCGCGCCGGAACCGGGGAAGGGCCTGGCCTATGGTGCCGCCTATCCCGACCATGTCCTCAACGTCCGCGCGTCGAACATGAGCGCGCTGCCCGACGATCCGGACCATTTCGTCCGCTGGCTGGCGGCGAACGGTCGCGAGGATGCCGGGGCGACGTTCGTCCAGCGCGTGACGTATGGGGCCTATCTACGCGACCAGTTGAATCAAGCACTGGCCAATTCGGGCGACAGGCTGACGCTGGTGCAAGCCGATGTGCGCGACGTGCAGCAAGCAGGCGAGGGGGCGGACGTCACGCTGACCGATGGCCGGACCATCGCGGCCGACACCGCCGTGCTCGCGGTCGGCAATCTGCCACCGCACGATCCGCCCGGTTTCGGCGATTCGCTGTCGTCCGAACGCTACAAGAGCGACCCGTGGGACCGCAGCGTGCCGCTGGGACTGAGCGACGACGACACCGTGCTGCTGATCGGCACCGGCCTGACGATGGTCGATATCGCGCTGTTGCTCGAATCGAGCGGATTCAAGGGGCGGATCGTCGCCCTGTCGCGGCGCGGCCTGCTCCCGCATCGCCACGATGCGCCGGGCCCGATGCATACTAAGCTGGCCGAGCGCCCCGTCGCGCCGCCGTCGGACCTGGTGGCAATGGTGCGCGCGCGCGGCGATGCGATCGGGTGGCGCAACGCGGTGGACGAACTGCGTCCGTATACGCAAGCGATGTGGGCCAACGGCAGCGATGCGGAGCGGCAACGCTTCCTGCGGCACTTGCGCCCCTGGTGGGATGTCCATCGTCACCGCTTGGCACCGCAAGTGGCCGACCGGCTCGCCGCGATGCAGGCGCGGGGGCAGTTGGAGGTCGTTGCCGGCAAGACCATAGCAGCGGAGGAAACCGCCGAAGGCATCACGGTCACGTGGCGGCGACGCGGCTGCGACTCGCCCGAGACTCTGCTCGCTCAGCGGATCATCAATTGCACCGGGCCGCAGGGAGACCTGACTCGGACGACCGAGCCGCTGCTCGCGACGCTCCAGCAGCGGGGCGTGGTGCGGGCCGACCCGGCACGGCTGGGCCTGGACGTCGATGGATGTGCGCGGACGATCTCGGCGACGGGCGCACCAAACGAATGGCTCTACGCGCTCGGCCCGATGACGCGCGGCGCGTTCTGGGAAATCGTCGCGGTCCCCGACATCCGGCAACAGACCTGGAACCTGGCGCGGCGCCTGTCGAACGCGCAATGGGTCGGCGGCGAGGGGCTCTAGCCTAGAGCCACAACAGCGCGACCGGCACTATCGCGCCCGCGAGCATGATCGCCAAATACGTCCGCCGCGTGCGATGGTGGGCCAGTGCGACGATCAGTCCGGTAATCGTCGACAGCGCCAGCCCGATCGACATCAAGAGAACGAATATCTTCAGCGGCAGCGTATTGGGCTGCTTGGCGGCGTCATCGACGGGCTTTGGCATGGCGGGTTTCGCCGCCGCTTGTTCGGGTGCGGGCTTCTTTTCCCGCGGCAGCCGTTGATCCTTGTGGACCGACGCCAACCAGACGATCCAGCCGGGAGGCTTTGCGCCATACCCTTTTTCCTCCTGCAGCCTGAACGTCTGCAGGGCGCCGCTGACCGAGAACAGAAGGATCATGGGCGCAAAGAAGACGCCCAGATACAGGTGGTACTGCCGCAGCGTCATCAACGTCCGCGGCTTCATGCCGGGGCAAACTCGCCGCTGTCGTCCATCACGTAGAGCACGCCCTCGGCGATCGCGAAATAAGCGCCGCGAAGTGCCAGTTTGCCCGCCGCCTCGCGTTCGGCGACGAACGGGAAGGTCCGCAAGTTCGCGATCGATACGCGAACCGTTTCCAGTTCGAGCGCGCGGGCGGCATCGGGCCCGGTGCCATATTTCGACACGACCTCAGCACGCGCCTCCTGCAACATATCGACCCAATGCGCGACGAAGCCGCCTTCGCCGGGCGCCGCACCGTCGAACACGCCGGTCAGCGACGCACTGACGCCGCCGCACGATCCGTGGCCCATCACCACGATCTCCGGCACTTCGAGTTGCGTTACCGCGAACTCGACCGCAGCCGACACGCCGTGTCGTCCGCCGCCCAGCTCGAAGGGCGGGACGAGGTTGGCGATGTTCCTGACCGAGAAAATCTCCCCCGGCACGGTGTCGAAGATCTGCGCGGGATCGACCCGGCTGTCAGAACACGCGATCACCATGACGCGTGGGCTCTGGCCCTCGCTCAGTTCGGACCAGCGGTCGCGGTGGCGGCGGTACTCGCTGGTCCGGAAGCGTCGATAGCCGTCGATGAGGTCGTTGAAGTCGGTCATTCCCGATCTCTGCCAAGCGCGGGAAGGGGTGGCAAGGGCGGCATTGGATCGCTATCTGCGCGCTCATGAACGAGATTTCGCCCGTCGCCCGCGAGCTGCGCCAGCGCAAGCCAGACTGGATCCGCGTCAAGGCGCCCGGCGGCACCGCGTTTGCCGAGACCAAGGCGCTGATGCGCCGCCTCAACCTGGCGACGGTTTGCGAGGAAGCGGCGTGCCCGAACATCGGCGAGTGCTGGACCAAGAAGCACGCGACGGTGATGATCCTGGGCGACACCTGCACGCGCGCCTGCGCCTTCTGCAACGTCAAGACCGGCATGCCCCGCGCGGTCGATCCGCTCGAGCCGGAACATGTCGCGGTGGCCGCCGCCGAGCTGGGGCTCGAGCATATCGTGGTGACCTCGGTCGACCGCGACGATTTGCCCGACGGCGGCGCCAGCCAGTTCGTGAAGGTGATCGAGGCGCTTCGCCGCAACACGCCCAACACGACGATCGAGATCCTGACCCCCGATTTCCGCAACAAGGCGCAGGCCGCGGTTGAATCGATCGTCCAGGCACGACCCGACGTCTACAACCACAACCTCGAAACCGTACCGCGGCTCTATCCGACGATCCGCCCGGGCGCGCGATACTACGCCTCGCTGCGGCTGCTGGAGAGTGTGAAGACACACGATCCGTCGATTTTCACCAAGTCGGGCGTGATGCTCGGCCTCGGCGAAGAACGGCTCGAAGTGCACCAGGTGATGGACGACATGCGCTCCGCCGACGTCGATTTCCTGACGATGGGGCAGTACCTGCAGCCGACGCCGCGCCACACCAAGGTGATGGATTTCGTCAGCCCGCAGGCATTCGATGCCTATGCCGCGATCGCGCGGGCGAAGGGCTTCCTGCTGGTCGCGTCCTCGCCGCTGACGCGGTCGAGCTATCACGCCGGCGACGATTTCGCGAAGATGCGCGCTGCCCGGGAAGCAAAGCTTGCCCAAAGAAGCCATGCCACGCCACGCTGAAACACGGCGGCTCCCCTACACGCCGGAGCAGATGTTCGACCTGGTCGCCGATGTCGGCCGCTATGCTGAGTTTCTGCCCTGGGTATCGGCGGTGCGGATCCGGTCGAACGGCCCGACCGAGATGGTCGCGGACCTGATCGTCGGGTTCAAAGGATTGCGTGAAACCTTCACGTCGAAGGTTCGCAAGGCCCGGCCTGACACTATCCACGTCGATTATCTCGACGGACCGCTCAAATACCTGACCAACGACTGGACGTTTCGCCCTGCCCCGGGTGGGTGCGAGGTCGATTTCGCGGTGGATTTCGCGTTCAAGAACAAGATGTTCGAGATGCTTGCCGGCCAGGTGTTCGGCCAGGCGCTGCGCAAGATGATCGGCGCGTTCGAGGATCGCGCCGCGACGCTCTACGCCTCGTCCGACTCGCGCGGCATCAACAGTTCGAGCGCGACTAGCGCGGCCTGAAGCCGCACCCCACCACGTCCGAGATCGCCGAATTCTTTGCGGTCAGCGACCACGTCCGACGGATCGGCATCGCGTTCGGCGCGCGCGAACACGACAGTGCCGACCGGTTTCTTCTCACTGCCGCCGGCGGGCCCGGCGATGCCGGTGATCGCCACCGCTATGTCGGCATGGGTCGCTTCCAACGCACCCTGCGCCATCGACCAGGCCGTCGCGACCGACACCGCGCCAAAGGTGTCGAGCACATCGTTGCTGACCTTGAGCAAGTCATGCTTCGATTCGTTGGAATAGGTAACCAGCCCGCCGAGCAGGACTTCCGACGATCCGGGAATTTCCGTGATCGCCGCGGCGACCAGCCCGCCGGTGCAGCTTTCGGCGAGCGCGAAGGTGCGGCCGAGTGCGCGGTTCGCCTCCACCACGCGGCGCGCGGCGTCGACGAGCTCGGCGGGAAGGACGGTGTCGATCACTTGGACGCGGGCGGCTTGGCAGCGGTCGCCGCCGGGCAGATGGAAAACGGCGCCTTGCCGCCCTTCGGCGAGCTTGCTGCGGCAAATATCGCGAGGCCGGCGACATTGGCGGGCGGCATTGGCGCGATGTACGTCAGGATACGCTCGACCATCACGCAATCGGCCGGCTTCACCTTGTCCGCCGCCATCGCGCCCACCATCGCCGTCAGCATCGGTCTCATCGTGGCCGGATCGATGCCCTTCATTTCGGGACCGGCAATCTTTGCCAGCACTTGGCTGGCCAGCGGCCAGGCACCCGTCGCGGCAACATCATAAGGGGCGAGGAACGTCGCGAGCCCGCCGCGCAATGTCGCGGTTTCGGGAAGCGAGGTGCACTTCTGCGCAACCGCGCGGATGGCGTCGGGCGCGATGGCGAGAAGGACACTTTGCGCCTCGGCTTCCGTCACGCACGGCGTCGCTTCCGCCGCCAGTGCCGTCGTCGCCGCCATGCCGGCCCATAGCGCGATCGTCGCGCTCATCATCTTTCGCATTTCACGCCCTTTACGCCCTGACCGTCACGATCGCCTGTGCCGCAATCCCTTCGCCGCGCCCGGTAAAGCCGAGCCGCTCGGTCGTCGTCGCCTTGACGCTAATTTGGTCGCGCGCAAGCCCCAACAGTGCGGCGACGCGATCCCGAATCGGTTCACGCCACGGGCCGATCTTGGGCGCCTCGCAAATGATCGTCAGGTCGACGAAGTCGATCGTGCCGCCCTGCGCCGCGACCAGCGAGGCGGCATGCCGCAGAAACTGCCCCGATTCCGCCCCGCGCCATTGCGGATCGCTCGGCGGGAAATGCGTCCCGATGTCGCCCGCCGCGATCGTGCCCAGCACAGCGTCGGTGATCGCATGGAGCGCGACGTCCGCGTCGCTATGCCCCGACAGCCCCTTGTCGTGCGGGATCAGGACGCCGCCAAGCCACAGTTCCTCGCCCTCGACCAGCCGGTGAACATCGAAGCCCTGCGCGGTTCGTAATCGCATCGTTGTTCCCAATCGCGCCTCGGCGAGCGCAAGGTCGCCGGGATAGGTTATCTTGTCGAGCAGGGGATCGCCCGCGACTTTCATCACTTTATGCCCGGTGTCGCGGACCATCTGCGCGTCATCGGTAGCGTCCCTGCCTTCCGGCCAGTTTCTGTGAGCCGCGAGGATGACGTCGAAGACAAAGGCCTGTGGGGTCTGGATGCGGAATAACTGGTCCCGGTTTACGCTGCCGCCGATTTGTCCGTTTTCCCAGCGGATCAGCGTGTCGGCCACCGGGAGTACCGGCACTGCGCCTTCATATGCTTCGAGTTCCGCCAGCAGACGATCGATGACGGATGCGGGCAATAGCGGCCGTGCCGCGTCGTGGATGAGGATCCGCGACGCCGATCCGATATATTCAAGGCCATTGCGAACCGATTCCCGGCGGGTTTCGCCGCCAGCCACCGTTTCGCCGGAAACCGGAATCTCGCTGTCAGGCGCCACCACCGTCACCACGCGGTCGATGCGCGGGTGCGCCGCGAACGCCCGCCGCGCATGTTCCACCAACGGCACGCCCGCCAACAACTGGAACTGCTTGGGCACGTCGCCGCCCGCGCGCTCGCCCTTGCCGGCGGCGACGATCAGCGCGACGATGTCCGAACTTGCCATGTCGCGCGCCTAGCCCAGCGCCGCAAACCTTGCCAGCGGCAACCCGTTCCTGTAGGCGCTGCCCAAAATTTAGGCACATGAGCAAACTCGCCCCCATCCAGGTCGGTCCCGTCCGGATCGAGACCCCCGTGATACTCGCGCCGATGACCGGCGTGAGCGACCTGCCGTTCCGTCGCCTCGTGCGGCGCTTCGGCTCGGGGCTCAACGTTACCGAGATGATCGCCAGCCAGGCCGCGATCCGCGAGACGCGCCAATCGATCCAGAAGGCGATGTGGGACGCGATCGAGGAGCCAGTGTCGATGCAGCTGGTCGGCTGCACGCCTTATGAGATGGGCGAGGCGGCCAAGCTCGCCGAGGACAAGGGCGCGGCGATCGTCGACATCAATATGGGCTGCCCGGTGCGCAAGGTGACCAACGGCGATGCCGGGTCGGCGCTGATGCGCGACCTGAAGCTCGCCAGCGCGATCGTCGATGCCTGTGTGAAAGCGGTGAAGGTGCCCGTCACGCTCAAGATGAGGATGGGCTGGGATCACGCCAGCCTGAACGCGCCGGAACTCGCGCGAATCGCGCAGGATCTCGGCTGCCAGATGGTCACCGTCCACGGCCGCACGCGCAACCAGATGTACAAGGGCGAGGCCGACTGGGCTTTCGTCCGCTCGGTCAAGCAAGCCGTGACCATTCCCGTGATCGTCAACGGCGACATCTGCTCACCCGAGGACGCCGATCGCGCGCTCGAGCAATCCGGCGCGGATGGCGTGATGATCGGTCGCGGGTCGTATGGCCGGCCCTGGCTGCTCAACCAAGTGATGGCGCATTTGTCGTCGGGGCGGACCATCGATGACCCGACGGTCGGCGAACAATATGACGTGATCGCAGGGCATTACGAAGAAATGCTGACGCATTACGGCAACGAAGTCGGCGTCAACATGATGCGCAAGCATATCGGCTGGTACACCAAGGGGCTCGATGGCTCGGCGGCGTTCCGCAACGTCGTCAATCAGGAGCCGGACCCCGATCGGGTCAAGGCGATGCTGGCCGAATTCTATGCCCCGTGGCGAACCCGCGCTGCTGCCTGAGGCGCTGACCGCGCCCACCTTCGCCGAGCTGTTCGCGGGATTGCCGATCGCGATCCTGGTGGTCGATCCCGATGGCCTCGTGCGCAACGCCAATGGCGAGTGCGAACTGCTGCTCAACCTGTCCGAACGCGCGATGAAGCGGCAGCCGCTCAAGTCCGTGATGACCCTGCCGCCCGGCGCCGGCGACAGCGAAGGGCGGGCGGTGTCGGCGTTCGATTTCGACATCGGCACCGAACGCACCGGGCGATTGCGGGTAGATTATTACGAGACGGCGATCGTCGACCGCGACGGCTGGCGCGCGATCGCCCTCCACCCGGCAAGCGGATCGCGCAAGGTCGGGCAATCGGCCGAGCGCAGCGGCGCTCGCGCGGCGATCGGTGCGGCGGCGATGCTCGCGCATGAGATCAAGAATCCCCTGTCGGGCATCCGCGGCGCAGCGCAATTGCTGGCCGCCGAGGGAGCGGGGGACGAACTCACCAGCCTGATCACCGCAGAAGTCGACCGCATCGCCGCGCTGATCGACCGGATGCAGGATTTTACGGCGCACGGGCTCAAGCCCAAGCCCGCCAATATCTATCCCTTGCTCGACCATGCCCGTCGTGTCGCCCAAGCCGGATTCGCGCGCGACGTCAGCATCCAGGAGAGCTTCGATCCATCCCTTCCCCCCGCGTTGGTCGACAACGACGCATTGCTCCAGATCGTCATCAACCTGTTGAAAAATGCGGCGGAAGCTCTGGCTGGCGTCAAGGCGCCACGCATCTTGATCTCGACAGGATACCGCCACGGGCTGGCGGTCGATGCCGGCCCCGGCCAGCCGCGCCGCGGACTCCCGATCGAACTGTGCGTAATCGACAACGGGCCCGGCGCGCCGGTCGATATCGCCGATCATCTCTTCGACCCGTTCGTGTCGGGCAAGCCGGAGGGGCAGGGGCTCGGCCTCGCGCTGGTCGACAAGCTCGTCCGCGACATGGGCGGCGTGGTGCAATATTCGCGTGAGGGGGCGCCCGAAATGACCGTGTTTCGCATTCTGTTGGCCCGGGCCAAATGACTCGCAGCGGCGCAATCCTCGTGCTCGATGATGACGCCGCGATCCGCACCGTCGTCGCCCATGCGCTGCGCCGCGCCGGGCATCACGTCACGACCACGGCCAGCCTTGCCGAATTCAATCGCGAACTGCGCGCCAGCTTGCCCGACGTCGTCGTCAGTGACGTCGTGCTGCCGGACGGCAATGGGCTCGATATGGTCGCGGGACTGGCGGAGGCCTATCCGCACCTGCCGGTCATCGTTTTGTCGGCGCAGAATACCCTCACCACGGCCGTGCGCGCGACCGAGGTCGGCGCCTATGACTACCTTCCCAAGCCGTTCGATCTCGACGATCTGACGCGCGCGGTCGATGGCGCGTTGGCACGGCAAGGGGAGGGCGAAAGCGACGCGATCGACGCCGAGGACCGCGCGCTGCCGCTGATCGGCCGGTCGCCGGCGATGCAGGACGTCTATCGGGTGATCGCGCGCGTGATCTCGAACGATTTGACGGTGTTGATCTCGGGCGAATCGGGCACGGGCAAGGAACTTGTCGCGCGGGCGATCCATGATCTCGGCCCGCGCCGCGCGGCGCCGTTCCTGGCAATCAACATGGCCGCGATTCCCCGCGAGCTGATCGAGGCCGAACTGTTCGGTCACGAGCGCGGTGCCTTCACCGGCGCGCAGGCCCGCAGCGCCGGGCGGTTCGAGCAAGCGGCGGGCGGAACGTTGTTCCTCGACGAAATCGGCGACATGCCGATCGAAGCGCAGACGCGCCTGCTCCGGGTGCTGCAGTCGGGCGAGTTCACCACCGTCGGCGGCGCGCGCACGATCAAGGCGGACGTTCGGATCGTCGCGGCGACCAATCGCGACCTCGATTCGCTGGTCCAGTCGGGTCAGTTCCGCGAGGATCTGTTCTACCGCCTCAACGTCGTCCCCGTCACGCTCCCCGCGCTGCGCGAGCGCCGCCAGGACATCGCGTTGCTCGCCCGCCACTTTCTCGATCGCGCCGCAGAGCACGGGCTCCCCCGCAAGAGGCTCGACGAAGCGGCGGTGCGCGCGATCGAGGCGCACGATTGGCCGGGCAATGTCCGCCAGCTTGAAAACATCATGCGGCGACTGGCGGTGCTGAGCCGTGACGAGGTCATCGGCGCACCCGAACTTGGTGTCATCCTCGGCTCACCGATGGAGGCGCCCGCACCCGGCGACATCAGCCTGGGCGCCGCCGTGCGCGCCAGGATCGACCGATTGGCGCGAGAGGACCCGCGGGGGATCGACGACGGTACGCTCTACGAACGGATCATCGCCGAAGTCGAACGCCCGCTGATCGAGGCCATGCTCGCCCGTCATGGCGGCAATCAGTTGCGGGCCGCACGCGCCATGGGAATTAACCGCAACACGCTGCGCAAACGGCTCGATACGCTGGGCATTGAAATCGACGGCGCGGTGGAATGAGGCCAAACCGCGACACATAGCCTTAATTATGTGTTTTCCCGGCCACAAACCCGTTGTAATCCTGCAACGATGAATGGCGAGGCGATCGTCGCCGAGCCCCGGCGTATCTGGGGCCGGCGCCCAGAGGTAAATCCGGCGATCGAGTTCGGCTTGCTCGCGCTCGCCATCGGCGTCGCCATCGCCACCTATTTCATCGTCAAGGGTGGGCGAGCACCACAGCAATTGCTGACGCCGCCGCTCGTGGCGAGCCTGCTGGTCGCCAATTTGGTCTGTTGCGGCAGCCTGATCGTGCTGTTCGGCCGCCGCATCGCCAAGAGCCGCGCGGCCAAGTCCGAGGCGGGCGGGCGAGCGCAATTACATGTGCGCCTGGTGGCCATCTTCTCGATCCTGGCGAGCGTGCCGACCGTGCTGCTGGCGGTTATCGCCTCGGTGCTGTTCCAGTACGGCGCCGAATTCTGGTCGTCAGGCCGCGTCCGCGACGTGATCGAGAACAGCAAGAACCTGGCGGAGGCGTCGTACGGCGAGCTGATCAGCTATGTCGACAAGGAAAACGTCGCCATGGCCAACGACGTCAGCCAGATGATCTTCACCTATAAGTGGGAAGTCGGCAGCAAGAACTTTCACGACAATTATCTGCGGGACGTGTACCAACGCAGCCTGTCGAACTCGATCATCTTCTCGGTCGAGCAAGACGGCAAAATCGTGTTTCGCGATCGCGTCGTCAATTCGGAGCAGTTCGAAGACAAGATCCTGCCCGAAGACGTGAAAAAGGTCGCGGCCGGCCAGCCCGTTCGCGGTACGAACAGCCAACGCACCTATTCGCTGACGGTGATCCCCAATACCAATCTGCTGCTCTATTCGACCCGCGAAGGCGGCGCGGCGGAGATGGCGCAGCGGCTGAACGTCGCCAACCGGACGGTCAACGACTACAACACGCTGCGTTCCCGGTCGCGCGCGATCCAGCTTCAGTTCAACGCGGCGTTGCTGGTCATTTCGCTGCTGATCATTGCCATCGCGGTGTGGATCGCGCTGGTCGTCGCCGACCGTCTCGTGCGCCCCGTGAACCAGCTGGTCGGCGCCGCGCGACGGGTGGCCGACGGCGATTTGTCGGCGCGCGTTCCCGATCCGCGCACGCAGGACGAAGTCGGCACGCTGGCCAATGCGTTCAACGCAATGACCGGCCGGCTCGAAGCGCAGACCAGCGCGCTCGAACGCCGCCGCGCGCTGATCGAAGCGGTGATGTCGGGCGTCAGTGCCGGGGTCATTTCGGTGGATGGCGACGGCGTGATCCGGTTGATCAATGCCTCGGCCGCCGATCTGCTCAAGCTCGACGAGGAAACCGCGGTCGGCGCGCAGCTCGGCAACGTATCGCCCGACCTTGCCGCCCTGCTGGCGGGCGACGCGCGCGAGGCGATCGTCGAACTCACCGCCGGCAGCGAGAAGCGCACGCTCGCGGTTCGCATTACCGCGGACGACGACGGCCGGGTGCTGACCTTCGATGACATCACCCAGCAATTGCTCGACCAACGCCGCGCCGCCTGGTCGGACGTCGCGCGGCGCATTGCGCATGAGATCAAAAACCCGCTGACCCCCATCCAGCTCGCCGCCGAGCGCCTGCAGCGCCGCTACGGCAAGACGATCGAGGCCGGCGACACGGTGTTCGGTCAGTTGACCGACACGATCGTCCGCCAGGTCGGCGACCTGCGGCGGATGGTCGACGAATTCTCGTCGTTCGCGCGCATGCCCAAGCCGGTCTTCCATCAGGAATCGCTGATCGACCTGACCCGCCAGGCGCTGTTCCTGCACGAGGTTGCGCATCCCGCGATCCGCTTCTCGCTGACCGCGCCCGACGCCGTGCCGCTGGTCTGCGACCGCCGCCAGATCGGCCAGGCGCTGACCAACATCGTCAAGAACGCGGTCGAAGCGATCGAGGCGCGGGGCGAAGGGCTGGCCGGCATGGTAGCGGTGACCCTGTCGCTGGACGACCGCCGCGCAACCGTCGAAGTTGCCGACGACGGGATCGGCCTGCCGGTCGAACGCGACCGGATCGTCGAGCCCTATATGACGACACGCGCGCGCGGCACGGGCCTCGGCCTCGCCATCGTCAAGAAGATCATCGAGGAACATTGCGGCACCATCGCCTTCGACGATCGGCCCGGTGGTGGCACCGTTGTGACGATCGTGTTCGATATCGCCTCGCTCGACGCGCTGCTCGATGAGGGCCGCGACCCAGCCGAAACCAGCCAGGGCGAGGGCGCACTCGCCATGCTCACCAGAACCGGACAAAAACCATGAGCCTCGACATCCTCGTCGTCGACGACGAGCAGGACATCCGCGAACTCGTCGCCGGGGTGCTTCAGGACGAAGGCTATGAGACGCGAGCCGCCGCCGACAGCGATGCCGCGCTGGAGGCCATCGCGACACGGCGCCCGAGCCTGGTGCTGCTCGACGTGTGGCTGCAGGGATCGCGGCTTGACGGGCTCGATTTGCTCGACGAAATCAAGCGCCGCGATCCGTCGATCCCGGTGCTGGTCATATCCGGCCATGGCAATATCGACACGGCGGTGGCGGCGATCCGCCGCGGCGCGGTCGACTTCATCGAAAAGCCGTTCAATGCCGACCGGTTGCTGCTGATGGTGGCGCGCGCGACCGAGACCGAGCGGCTGCGCCAGGAAGTCGCGTCGTTGCGCGCGTCGATCGGCCGCGACACCGACCTGACGGGCAATTCGGGCGCGATCAACGGCGTGCGCGCCACGCTGAAGCGCGTCGCCAGCACCGGCAGCCGCGTCCTGATCATGGGTGCGGCAGGGGTCGGCAAGGAAGTCGCCGCACGGTTGCTCCACAGCTGGAGTCAGCGCGCGCAAGGTCCGTTCATCATCGTCAGCGCGGCGCGGATGACGCCCGAACGTGTCGAGGAGGAACTGTTCGGCGTCGAAGAGAATGGAGACCTGGTTCGCACCGGCCTGCTCGAACAGGCGCATGGCGGCACGCTGTTCCTCGACGAGATCGCCGACATGCCGGTTGCGACACAGGGCCGCATCCTGCGCGTCCTGACCGACCAGAGCTTCACCCGGGTCGGCGGCCAGCGCACGGTCAAGGTCGACGTTCGCGTCGTATCGGCGACGGCGCGCGACCTGACCGAGGAAATCGCCGAAGGACGGTTCCGCGAAGATCTCTATTATCGCCTCAACGTCGTGCCTGTCCCGATCCCGCCGCTGACCGACCGGCGCGAGGATATCCCGGCGCTGGTCGAATATTTCGTCGCGCACTACGCCAACGAGCGTCGCGTGCCCACGCCAGAGGTTGCCGACGACGCGATGGTCGCGCTGCAAAGCTACGAATGGCCGGGCAACGTCCGCCAGCTCCGCAACGTCGTCGAACGCACGATCATCCTCGCCCCCGGCGACCGCATCGGCCGCATCGACGTCGATCTGCTCCCGGCCGAAGTGCTGGGCGGCAATGGCGACGGGGCAGGGGCGTCGGCGATGATGGGCGCCCCCTTGCGCGAAGCACGCGAAACGTTCGAGCGCGAGTATCTCCGCGTCCAGATCCGGCGCTTTTCGGGCAATATCTCCCGCACGGCGACCTTCATCGGGATGGAGCGATCCGCATTGCACCGGAAACTCAAGCTACTCGGCATCACCGACAGCCGCGACGAATAGCGGGACAATTCGCTACAGGTCCGCGCTGGACGTAACGTCGGTGTCACCATACATTGTCACGGCTGGCGTCGCACGGGCGCTCGTTTCAGACGCCGGAAAACGGCGCCCAAGCGGGGCATCTGCGCCCGCCAAGACCAAGGACCGATAATGGCCGAAAAGCAAACCTCGCTTCAGGACCTCTTCCTCAACGCGCTGCGCAAATCCAAGACTCCGGTGACGATGTTCCTCGTCAAGGGCGTCAAGCTGCAGGGCATCGTGACATGGTTCGACAATTTCAGCGTGCTGCTGCGCCGCGACGGCCAGTCTCAGCTGATCTACAAGCACGCCATCTCGACGATCATGCCGTCGAACCCGATCGATATCGGCGCGATCGTCGACGCAGTGGGCGAAGCGCAAAAGAAAGCGCCCTTGCTCCAGGAAATCTTCCTCAATGCGGTGCGCAAATCAGAGGACAGCGTGACCATGTTCCTGGTCAACGGCGTCATGCTCCAGGGGCATATCGCGTCGTTCGACCTGTTCTGCATGCTGCTCGAGCGCGAAGGCATGGCGCAACTGGTCTACAAGCACGCCGTCTCGACGATCCAACCGGCGCGGCCGTTGAATTTGGCTGAAGATTCAAGCGATTCGACTGAAGATTGACCACGGGATTTGAACGTGACCGCGACGACTTCGCCCGCGGGGCGAGGGCGATCGTCGTGCTGCCCGATCAGGGCAAGGCAAGCCGCGACGCCGAGGCTCGGCTGGCGGAGACGGCTGGGCTTGCGCTGGCGATCGGGGTCGAGGTTGTCGAAAAGATCGCCTTCCGCGTCCGCGCGCCCAAACCGGCAACGCTGATCGGGTCGGGGCAGGTCGAACAGCTCGCCGCCCAGGTGCGGATGGCGGAGGCGGGCCTCGTCGTCGTCGACGCCAGCCTGACCCCGATCCAACAGCGCAACCTCGAAACCGCGCTGGAGGCGAAGGTGATCGACCGTACCGGGTTGATCCTCGAGATCTTCGGCGAGCGGGCCGCGACCGCGGAAGGGCGGCTGCAGGTCGAACTGGCCCACCTCGACTATCAGGCGGGCCGGCTGGTGCGAAGCTGGACTCACCTTGAGCGCCAGCGCGGCGGCTTCGGCTTTCTCGGCGGCCCCGGCGAAACCCAGATCGAAGCCGACCGCCGCTTGATCCGCGACCGCATGGCACGGCTGCGCAAGGAACTGGACCAGGTCAGCCGCACGCGCGGCCTGCACCGCGACCGCCGCCAGCGCGCGCCCTGGCCAATCATCGCGCTGGTCGGCTATACCAACGCCGGAAAATCCACGCTTTTCAACCGCTTGACAGGCGCTGACGTCATGGCGGAAGACTTGCTGTTCGCCACCCTGGACCCGACGCTGCGGCAAATCTCGCTTCCGGGAATCGACAAGGCGATCCTGTCCGACACGGTCGGCTTCGTCTCCGAATTGCCCACCCAATTGGTCGCGGCGTTCAAGGCGACGCTGGAGGAAGTCGTGTCGGCGGACCTCCTCATCCACGTCCGCGACATCGCGCATCCCGACAGCGAAGCGCAGCGCGCCGATGTCGAGGCGGTGCTGGCCGAGATCGGCGTCGCCGAGAGCACGCCGCGGTTCGAAGCGTGGAACAAGATCGACCTGCTCGACGGCGAGGAACATGACCGCGCGATCGCCGATGCCGAGCGGCGCGAGGATGTCGTCGCGATTTCGGCGATGAGCGGGGAAGGGGTGGATGATCTCGTCCGCAAGGTGGCGGCGAAACTGACCGCTGGGCACCGCCGCTACACGATCCGACTCGACGCCGGCGACGGCGCGGGCGCTGCGTGGCTCCATCAGCATGGCGAGGTGCTGGCGAGCGACACAGAGGGGGATGCGGCTATCTACGACGTGCGGATGTCGCCCGCCGACTACGAGCGCTTCCTGCAGCGCTGACAGCGGAACAGAGAGCGAACGTGGCGAGGCGTCAGGGTAGGGGCGCACCCTTTGCCCGGACCCACAACGCTTCCTTGGCGTCGAGGTCGAGCCCCGCGAAATCTCCCCCGGCATCGGCCTCCATCGCGCGAAACCGCCGCTCGAACTTGGTATTCGCAGCGCGCAACGCATGTTCGGGATCGATGCCGAGCTTGCGCGCCCAATTGACCACCGCGAACAGCAGGTCGCCGATTTCTTCCTCGCGGTCGGCATCGCTGGTCGCGGTTTCCACCTCGGCCAGTTCCTCGTCGATCTTGGCGCGCGCACCGGACGGATCGGGCCAGTCGAAACCGGTCCGCGCCGCGCGTTTCTGAAGCTTCTCGGCGCGCAGCAATGCCGGCAGGCCGATCGCGACGCCGTCCAGCGCGCTGTCCGCACCTTTGGCATCGCGTTCCTCGGCCTTGATCTGCTCCCACAGATAATGGCCGCCCTCGGCCGCCTCACCGAAGATGTGCGGGTGGCGGCGCTCCATCTTGTCGCAGATCGCGGTGACGACATCGCTCAGCGCGAAATCGCCGGCTTCCTCGGCCATGCGGGCGTGAAACACGACCTGGAGCAGCAGATCGCCGAGCTCGTCCTTGAGGTCGGCCATATCGGCGCGCTCAATCGCGTCGGCGACTTCATAGGCTTCCTCGATCGTGTACGGCGCAATCGTCGCGAAGGTCTGCACCGTGTCCCATTCGCAGCCGCGCTCGGGATCGCGCAGTCTCGCCATGATCGCGACGAGACGGTCGATATTTGTCGCGCTCATCGGCGGGGGAGTCCCCTCACGCACCTATCGGCAAGATTGATAATATACATTATGTAAAGCTTACTCTTTATCGGGGATGAGGATCAGGGTCTTCCCCTCGACCCGCCAGGTCTTGAGCTTGGACAGAAAACTCATCCCCAGCACGTCCTGATCGCCGAATGCCGCGGCAACGACCGCCGGCGCGTCGCGCGCGGTGATGCCGCCGACGCGAAGTTCGCCAATCGTGGCGCGTTGCGCCATCACCATGCCGTTCGCCGTATCGAGCGGGATTTTGGGCCCGGTCGAATCGATCGCGACGTTCGCCGCGACCGCGGTGTCCGCCGACAGGCTAGTAAAACTCGCGCCGCTGTCGACCAGCAACGTTCGTTCACTGCCGTTGATCGTCGCGCGCGCGTAGAAATGGCCGTCCTGTGCCATGGCGATCCGCACTTCGTTGCCGACCACCGACTGGTCGCGGCCGTAGAACAGCTCTCGCGTGCCCGACACGAGCCATTCGTTGCGGTTGACCAGCGCGACGACGAACAGGCCCGTGGCGAAGATACCGACCCAGGCCAGCGCCATCATCGCAACGCGTCCCAGTGGCATCCGCCGCGTAAGCAGCGCCGACAACGGCAGGATCAGCAACAGGGCGTAGAATATGGCATTGCCGGTCTGGTCGCTCATTGCCCAACCTCGAATTCGAGTCCGTCATAGCCCGGTTCGACGCCAGGCGGCAGTTCGCCGAGCAATGTTTCATAGTCCATCGACTGATCGAGATGAGTCAGCGCCGTCCGTTTCGGCGCCAGGTCCGCAATCCACGGCAGCGCCTCGGCCAGGTGCGGATGGCTGGGATGCGGATGACGGCGCAGGACGTCGACGATCCACACGTCAAGGTTCTCATACAGCACGCGCATATCATTCGTCATCATGTTGAAATCAGTGGCATATCCGATCGATCCGCCGTCGCCGTCGAAGCGCAGCCCCGCCGATACGATATTGGCGTGCGGCTGGTCGGCGACGGTCACCGTGATGTCGCCGATCGTCAGCTGGTCGGGCAACTCCGCCAACGCGACGGTCGGCGGATACCCATCCATGCCGGAGAAAACATAGGCGAACCGGTCGCGCAATATCGCCGCCGTGCCGGGCCGGGCCAATCCGCGAACGGGGCTGCGCATCGCATGGTAAATCTGTCGCAAATCGTCGATGCCGTGCGTGTGATCGGCGTGATCGTGGGTCCAGATCACCGCATCCAGCCGGTCCACGCCCGCCGCCAGCAACTGCTCGCGCATGTCCGGCCCGGTATCGACCAGGATGCGCGTCGTCGCGGTTTCGACAAGCACGGCGGCCCGCGTGCGCCGGTTGCGCGGCTCACCGGGATCGCACGCGCCCCAATCATTACCGATCCGCGGTACTCCCGACGACGTCCCGCAGCCGAGAATGCGGACCTTCATGCGCCAGGATTTTCCAATGTCTTGTCGAACAATGCATGGAAGTTGGCGCGCGTCGTGTCGGCGAGCTGATCGGCATCCTCGCCGCGCAATTGCGCCAGGAAGCGGCAAGTGTCGGCCACGAACGCCGGCTCCCCCGTCTTGCCGCGATTGGGGACGGGGGCGAGGAAGGGGGCGTCCGTTTCGATCAGCATGCGCTCGATCGGCAAGCGCGCGACGGTTTCTTGCAAATCCTTCGCGTTCTTGAACGTCACGATGCCCGAAATCGATATATAAAGCCCCAAATCCAGCGCCTTGTCGGCAAAATCGCCGCTCGCGGTGAAGCAGTGGATGACGCCGCGATACGCCCCCTTCCCCATTTCGTCGCGGAGGATCTCGATCGTATCATCCTCGGCGTCCCGGGTGTGGACGACGATCGGCAGCCCGGTTTCGCGGCAGGCGGCGAGATGCGCGCGGAAGCTGGCGCGCTGCCGCTCGCGGTCGGAATGATCGTAATAATAATCGAGCCCCGACTCGCCGATCCCGACGACGCGCGGATGCGCGGCACGCTCGACCAGCTTGGCGGTGTCGACGTCGGGATGCTGGTCGGCCTCGTGCGGGTGGATGCCCACCGTCGCCCAGACGTCAGGCTGCGCTTGCGCGACGGCAATCACATCGTCCCATTCGCGTTCGCGCGTGGAGATGTTGAGCATCGCGACCACGCCACTGGCCCTTGCCCGGGCCAGCACCTCGTCCTGTTGCTCGGCGAGGCCCTTGTAGTTGAGGTGGCAGTGGCTGTCGGCGAGCTTCATGCCGCGTCCATCTCCAGCCGCGGAAACACACCGCTGGGCGCGGGCAGCGGCGTCCCGGCGGCAATCGGCCGATTGAGCGCGTCGAAATTGCGCACGTCCGCCCCCTGCCCGAGCAAATCGAGCAATGCGTCGGCGCTTTGCGGGATCGCCCAGCGCGCCATGATCGCGATGCGGCGGACCGCCTCGGCGGCGTAATACAGGATCGTGTCGGCGCGCGCCGGATCGGTCTTGCGCACGCTCCACGGCGCCTGGTCGGCGAAATACTGATTGGCGTCCCGCGCGGCGCTCCAGATCGCGTCCAGCGCAGCGTGCAGCGCCAGGTCGGCCATCGCCGCGCGCATCCCTGCTTCGGCCGCGCGCACGCTTTCGACCAGCGCCTCTTCAGCGTCGGTCGCCTCCCCTGCTTCGGGAACGGCGGCGCCATTCTTCGCGATGATCGACAGGCAGCGTTGCGCCAGATTGCCGAGGTTGTTGGCGAGATCGGCATTGCACCGCGTAACGATCGCCTCTTCGGAATAGCTGCCGTCCTGCCCGAAACTGACCTCCCTCAGCAGGAAATAGCGCAGAGGATCGACCCCGAAGCGGTCGACCAGCTCGATCGGGTCGGTGACGTTGCCGACCGACTTCGACATCTTTTCCCCGCGATTGAGCAGAAAGCCGTGCCCGAACACCTGCTTGGGCAGCGGAATGTTCGCGCTCATCAGGAAAGCCGGCCAGTAAACCGCATGAAAACGCACGATATCCTTGCCGATGAGATGCAGGTCGGCGGGCCAGTATTTCGCCAGTGGGCCAGTCATGTCGGGATAGCCGATGCCGGTCAGATAGTTGGTCAAGGCGTCGAGCCACACATACATGACGTGCCCCTCACCGCCCGGCACCTTTACGCCCCAGTCGAAACTGGTCCGCGACACCGACAGATCGTTCAGGCCGCCTTCGACAAATCGAAGCACTTCGTTGCGGCGCGCTTCGGGCGCGATGAAATCGGGATTCGCGGCGTAGAGATCGAGCAACGGCTGCTGATATTTGCTCAGCCGGAAGAACCAGGTTTCCTCGGCCGTCCATTCCACCGGCGTGCCCTGGGGAGACAGCTTTGCCCCCCCGTCCCCGTCGACCAATTCCTTTTCGTCGTAAAAGGCCTCGTCGCGGACCGAATACCAGCCTTCGTACCGGTCGAGATACAGGTCGCCGGCGGCCGCCATCTTTTCCCAGATCGCCTGGCTGGCGGCGTGGTGATCGGCGTCGACGGTGCGAATGAAACGGTCATAAGAGATATTCAGGCGATCATCCATTGCCTTGAAATATCCGGACATCTCGTCCGCCAGCGCGCGCGTTTCCACGCCGCGGTCGCGCGCGGTCTGGACCATCTTCAGCCCATGTTCGTCGGTGCCGGTCTGGAACCGCACGTCGCGCCCGTCCTGGCGATGGTAGCGCGCGATCGCGTCGGCAGCGATCGCTTCATAGGCGTGCCCGATGTGCGGGCGGCCATTGGGATAACTGATCGCGGTGGTGATGTAATAGGGGTCGGCCATGGCCCTGCCCTAGCGCGGTCAGCGGCGGTTCGCCAGCGAGGCGACGATCCCGCCCATCTCGAACACCGTGCCCTGTGCGTCGAGCGACAGACCGAGCGCGCTCGCCGCAAGATTACGCGCGGAGTCATACGCATCGAGCGCAGTCCGCAATGCCTCGCCGGTGCGGTTTCGCGCCTGGTCGGCGATGAAGCGCGGGGCACGATCGAGAAATGCCTCATAGCGCGGTTGTGCGGCCTTCAGCGACAACGCACTCGCCAGCTGCGCGCGCACCGCGTTGGACGGATCGCCCTTCGCCAGTTCGCCCAGCGCCTTGTCGAGACCCGCGACATCGAGGCCGGCCATCGCCATCGCCTGCGCCGGCGACCCCTGCCCCACGCGTACCAGTTCATCGATCTCGCCAGGCTTGGCGCCCGCGTCGGTCAGCGCCGACCGCATATCGGCGTCGTCGAGCGGTTCGAACCGCAGCAACCGGCACCGCGAGCGGATCGTCGGCAGCAAGCGCCCCGGCGCATGGCTGACAAGCAGGAACACCGTGCCGGGTGGCGGCTCCTCGAGATTCTTCAGCAAGGCGTTGGCGCCGTTGCGCTCGAGATCGTCGGCCGAATCGATCAGCACCACGCGGCGATCGGAATAGGTCGGCTTGACCCCCAGAAACGGCTCGAGCGCGCGAACCTGTGCCACGGTGATGCTCCGCGCGAGACCCTGTTCGGGCTTCTTTTCGTCTTTCGGCAAGCGTTCGAGCTTGCGAAAATCGGGATGCGATCCGGCGTCGATCAGATGCTGCGTGCGATCGTCGAACGGGATGGAGAAGTCGTCAGGCTGGCCCGCGCCCGCCAGCACGCGGCGCGCGGCGAGCATCGCGAAGCTCGCCTTGCCGACACCTTCAGGTCCCGCGAACAACCAGGCGTGGTGGAGCGATCCGCCATCGAGCGCGGCGGCAAACGCCTGCTTTGCCAATGCGTTGCCATAGAGTGACGTCATGGCAGCAGATCGGCGACCTCGGCCAGCAGCGCCGCGGCAACGCTGTCGGCATCGCCGCTCGCGTCGATCAACCGCACGCGATCCGGCTCGACGTCGGCAAACCGGCGGAAGGCAGCCGCGACGTCCTCGTGGAATGCGCGCTCCCGCGCGGCGAAGCGGTCGGCGCCGGCCCCGTCGCGCGACGAAGCGCGTTGGGCACCCAGTTCCGGCGGCACTTCGAGCACCAGCGTCCGGTCGGGCAACATTTCCAGCACATTGGGATCCTAAGCTTAGAATTCCACGTGGACAAGTTGTCGCG
>JADMIO012752752.1_pt1 | contig 83270 bp, 77 predicted proteins | sample 8958161 | NCBI WGS metagenome assembly JADMIO01 (sample SAMN16585339, study PRJNA669376) | soil metagenome | isolation source: Crop rotation soil | place: USA: Cullars Rotation, Alabama | collected 2011
GCCGCGACTTCAAGTCACGTGAATTCCAAGCTTCGGATCCCACTGTGCTGGAAAGGCTGCTGGTCAAAGGCATGCGCTCGTTTGCGGACGGTTATGTCAGTCTGCTACTGCCGGTCTACCTGATCGCGCTCGGCATGACGCCGCTGCAGGTGGGTGTCATCACCACCGCCACCCTGCTCGGCTCCGGTGTGCTGACCTTGCTGGTTGGGCGCCACGCATGGCGCTGGCAATACCGCAGCCTGCTGCTGGCCACGTCCATGCTGATGGCGCTGACCGGCTTCGGTTTCGCCGGCATCACTGCCTTCTGGCCCTTGCTGCTCATTGCCATCGTTGGCACGCTCAACCCTTCCGGTGGCGACGTCAGCGTCTTCCTGCCACTGGAACATGCGCTCATGGCCGGCGCCGTGCAGGCGCGCCAACGCACTGCCGTGTTCGCGCGCTACAGCATGACCGGGACACTGGTTGCGGCGGCCGGCGCGCTGTGCGCTGGCGTTCCAGCGGTGTTGGCGCAGCACGTGCAAGTGTCGCCGCTGCAGGCATTGCAAGCGATGTTTGCCCTCTACGGTCTGTTGGGCCTCGCCGCACTGCGCATTTACGCGACCTTACCGCACGCCGCCACGCCCGGCCTGCATGCGCGCGCTGCACCGCTAACGAACGCCAAACGGACCGTCTACACCCTGGCAGCGCTGTTTAGCCTGGACGCCTTTGGTGGCGGCTTTGTCGGCCAGTCTATGATTGCCCTGTGGCTGTTTCAAAAATTCCAGTTGTCGACAGTCGTGGCAGGCACGGTCTTTTTCTGGACCGGCGTTTGCTCTGCCCTGTCCTACCTGGTCGCGGTGCGCATTGCCGGGCGCTTTGGCTTGCTCAACACCATGGTGTTCTCTCATCTGCCCGCCAATGTCTTGCTCATGCTCGTGCCCTGCATGCCGACACTGGCTTGGGCGGTCACGCTACTGCTGGCGCGCAGCATGCTCTCGCAGATGGATGTGCCCACCCGCGGCTCTTTCGTGATGGCTGTCGTGCCGCCCGAGCAAAGAGCTGCCGCAGCCAGTGTCACGGCAGTGCCGCGCAGCCTGATTGCCGGGTGCAGCCCGCTGCTGGCCGGCTGGATGCTGAGCCACTCCAGCGTCGGCTGGCCACTCATCGCAGCGGGCGCCTGCAAAATCATCTACGACTTGCTGCTGCTGGCCGTGTTTCGCAAAACCGTGCTGCCGGAAGAGTTCCGCACTTAAGTGGCGCGCGACATTATCTGGTCAATTTGGCTACACTGAGCTTATTCAGTACCCACACACAAAGGAACCGACATGCACGTCCTCATGGTTTTAACCTCGCACGACCAGCTTGGCAACACGGGCCACAAAACCGGCTTCTGGCTGGAAGAATTTGCCGCGCCTTACTATGTACTGAAAGATGCCGGTGCCCGCGTCACCCTGGTCTCGCCCGCAGGCGGCCAACCGCCGCTGGACCCGAAAAGCGACGCGCCGGACGCGCAAACTGCCGCCACCAAGCGCTTCAAGGACGATCCCGATGCCCAGGCTGCGCTGGCTCACACGGGCAAGTTGGCCGACGCGAAAGCCGAGGACTACGATGCCGTCTTCTATCCCGGTGGCCATGGCCCGCTGTGGGACCTGGCCGAAGACCGCAGCTCGATTTCCCTGATCGAGCACATGCATCGCGCCGGCAAGCCTGTTGCTGCCGTCTGCCATGCACCTGGCGTGCTGCGCCATGTAAAAGGCAGCGATGGCAATGCCCTGGTCAAGGGCAAGCGCGTGACGGGCTTCACCAATTCCGAAGAAGAGGCTGTGGGCCTGACCAAGGTCGTGCCTTTCCTGGTGGAAGACATGCTCAAGGAAAACGGCGGCAACTACGAAAAAGGGGCGGACTGGGCGTCCCACGTGATTACCGACGGCATCCTGATAACTGGCCAGAACCCGGCCTCGTCCGAAGAAGCGGCCAAGGCCCTGCTGCAGCTGCTCAAATAGGCAAGGGGCTGGCGCGCTGTTGCCAGCCCGACAGCGCCTTTCCGCAATTTACTGTATTGTCACTTAGGCTACGGAATCCATCCGGCATTCCGGGCCTGACACCGCCAAGGAGCTCCATGCGCTTGCCCCTGATTTCCCCCGCTGACCTGAGCGCCGAACAGCGCCCACTGTACGACGATATGCGTCGCGGCATTTCTTCCAATTTCAATGCCTTCATCGCCGAGCGCGACGATGGCGCCCTGATGGGGCCGTGGAACCCGTGGCTGCATGAGCCGGCTATCGGCAAGGCGATCTGGAACCTGACCCTGGCCATGACCGCCAACGCCAGCCTGCCCGACAACGTGCGCCAGATTGCCATCCTGGTGGTTGGCGCGCGTTTTGACGCCGCCTACGAAATCTACGCCCACATTGCCGTCGCCGAACGCGAAGGCATGTCGGCCGAGCGCCTGGCAACGCTGGTGGCTGACGTCAAGCCCGCCGACCTGTCCAAGGAAGAAAGCATCGCCTACGACCTGGCGTACGCGCTCAGCCGTGGCGGCACCCTGCCCGAGCCGATCTACAAGCTGGCGCTGAGCGTCTTTGGCCAGCATGGCGTGAACGAATTAATTTACCTGGTTGGGCTGTACGCGATGGTTTCGACCACGCTCAACGGCTTCAACGTCCCTGTCCCCGAACGCGAATAACCAAGGAACTACCATGAGCATCAACGACAAAGTCGCCGTCATCACCGGCGCGGCCAGCGGCATCGGCAAAAACATCGCCAAAGTATTTCTGGACAATGGGGCCAAGGTCGTCATTGCCGACCTGAACCTCGAAGCGGCCGAAGCGACCGCGCGCGAATTCGACGCCACGGGCGAGCGCGCCATGGCAGTGGCGATGGACGTGACGGACGAAGCGGCCGTGGACGCCGGCATTGCCAGCGTGGCAGCGCGCTTTGGCGGGGTCGACATCCTGATCTCCAACGCTGGCATCCAGATTGTGGCCCCGATAGAAACTTTCGCCTTTGCCGACTGGAAGAAACTGATGGCCATCCACCTGGACGGGGCCTTCCTCACCACGCGCGCCTGCCTGAAACTGATGTACGCGCAAAAGCGCGGCGGCAGCGTCATCTACATGGGTTCGGTCCACTCCAAGGAAGCCTCGCCCCTGAAGGCGCCTTACGTGACGGCCAAACATGGCTTGATCGGCCTGTGCAAGGTCGTCGCCAAGGAAGGCGCGGCCCACGGCGTGCGTGCCAACGTCATCTGTCCCGGCTTCGTGCGCACCCCGCTGGTGGAAAAACAAATCCCCGAACAGGCCAAGGCGCTCGGTATCAGCGAAGCGGACGTGATCAAAAACGTCATGCTCAAGGAAACCGTGGATGGCGAATTTACCACCGTGGACGACGTTGCCCAGACCGCCCTGTTCCTGGCCGGCTTCCCAAGCAATGCCCTGACCGGCCAATCCATCGTCGTCAGCCACGGCTGGTTCATGCAATAAGTCCGCTGGGAAGTTCGCCGCTTTCGGGGGCGGACGCGGATCTGCCCCTGAACCAGCGCGCGATGGCATACTGAGGCTCCGTTTGAACCTTTTCCTTGTTCACCGGTATTAACGGGAAACGAGTAAGGATGGCGGCATGCCCCCAAGTAGCACTGCAACACCCCAGAAAACGGCTCCGGCCGACGACAGCAGGCTGATCGCCCTGGTCGTCGGCGGGGACAAGCACGCCTTCGAACTGCTGTACCGCAGCTATTTTCCCCGCCTGGGGCGCTTTTTGAACGCGATGACGCGCAGCGTGCCCCTGATCGAGGAGGTCATCAATGACACCATGCTGGTGGTCTGGCAATCGGCGCAGCGCTTCGATGGCAGTTGCAAATTGTCGACCTGGATCTTTGCCATTGCCTACCGCACGGCGTGCAAGGCGATCCGCGGCCTGGATGAAGCCCACGACTGCGATGTGGAAGCACTCGAAGGCGACGCCAGTAGCGAGCCCGGGCATGAACTGGACCAGCAACAACTACGCCATGCCATCGGCCTTGCGCTGGCCGACTTGCCGCCCACCCAGCGCGCCGTAGTGCTGCTGACCTATCACCACGACATGAGTTACGCCGATATTGCGGACATCATGGATTGCCCAGTCAACACGGTGAAGACCCGCATGTTTCACGCGCGCCGACGTTTAAGGCAGTTGCTCGCCGGCCATCAGGAGGAAGTTGCATGAACAAGGAGCTCGCCCAAACCAAGGCAGTGACCCATGAAACAGTCCAACGGGTCTTGCCGTGGATGTTGTCCGGCACCCTAGACAGCGACGAGTTGGAGCGCATCACGCCCCATCTGGACAGTTGCTCGGAATGTCAGGCCGAACTGGCCTGGCAACGTGGCATCATCACGACCGAGGATGCCGCACCCGAACTGGATGTGGAGCGCGCCTTTGCCGCCCTCCAGCCGCGCCTGGGACCACAAGAACAGGCCGTAGGCACAGTCCCGGGCTGGCGCCAACGCCTCGCTGCCAACGGCCCTTGGCTGCGCTGGGCCCTTGCCGCGCAAATGCTGCTCATCTGTGGCCTGGCCGCGCTGTTGCTGCGCCCGGCTAGCGGTGACGGCGCTTACCATGCACTGGGCGCGCAAGCGGCACCTGCTGCAGACGCCGTCATCACCTTCAATCCGGCCACCAGCGAGGGCGAAATGCGGCGTATTTTGCACGGCAGCGGGGCGCGCGTGGTGGACGGCCCGACAGTGACCGACGCCTACCTGCTGGCCTTGCCGGCTGCCGATCCCGCAGGCGCATTGACGCGATTGCGCAGCGAAAAGGCAGTGACCCTGGTGCGGCCCCTGAATGCGGCGCTGCCATGATAAAACTATTATTTGCCGCCCTGCTCAGCCTGTGCGCAAGCCTGCCCCTGCGCGCGCAAACGCCAGTCCAGCCGGCAGAGGCCCCGGAAGCGATTCGCATCCTCGTGATGCTGCATTTGCCGCCACCGCATTTTCGCCCTGACGCCAGCTACAGTGGCCGCTATCCTGACGATGGCGCGCGCGCCGCACGCCACCGCATCGCGGCCCAACTGGCCAGCACCCACCAACTGACCCTGGTCAGCGATTGGGCCATGCCTGTGATTGGCATCGATTGCTATGTGATGCAACTGCCACCGCATGTCAGCCTGGCGCAAGCGCTGGCGCTGTTGGCGCATGACAGCCGCGTCGCCTGGGCCCAGCCCCTGCATGACTTCCAAGCCATGCAAGGCGCCGACCCTTTATTCCCGGTCCAACCCGTTGCCCGTTACTGGCGCCTGGCCGAACTGCACAAGACCAGCACCGGCCGCGCGGTGCGGGTGGCCGTCATTGATAGCGGCATCGACGGCCAGCATCCCGACCTGGCCGGCCAGATTGCCCTGCGCGCGAACTTCGTCGATGCCACACCGGATGCGGCCGAAGTTCACGGCACGGCAGTCGCTGCCATCATCGCCGCGCGTCGCGGCAATGGACAGGGAATTACCGGCATCGCACCAGAGGCCCGCCTGCTGGCCTTGCGCGCGTGCTGGCCAGACGCTGCCTCACCGGCCACGCGCTGCAATAGCTTCACCCTTGGCAAAGCGCTCAATTTCGCCATCCTCAACCACGCCAAAATCATCAACATGAGTCTGAGCGGCCCTAGCGACCGCTTGTTGGAAACCCTGCTCGACGCGGCCACCGAGCGCGGCATCACCATCGTGGGCGCGGTCGATCCCCAGCGCGCCGACGGCGGCTTTCCGGCCTCGCATCCCGGTGTGCTGGCCGTGTCCATGGCCGGCGGCACGCGCAGCACGGCGCCGGCGATACTGACGGCGCCCGGCCAGGACATTCCCAGCGCCGCTCCAGGGGCCCGTTGGGCGTTTGTGTCCGGCTCGTCCTATGCGGCCGCCCACGTCAGCGCATTGGCGGCACTGGCTTTCCAGCTGCAGCCTGCGGCCAGCAGCGCCCAGCTGCGCGCCGCCATCCAGGCTGGTGATGGCAGCGACCGCCAAGCTGGTAATATCGACGCCTGCGCCACCTTGGCGCGCTTCACAGGAGCATGCACCTGTTCATGTCCACCGCTCGCCGCGACCGCACTCGCCAAACCGTGAGGCGGTGCGCTTGCCTGCACTGGCTGCTGCTGGCGCTGGTCGCGCCGGCACCGGCCATGGCGCAGTTCAGCGCCACGGCGACGCTCACCTCTGAACTGAGCGTGCGTGGTGTCTCGCTTGGCGACGGCCATCCGGGCGCGCAAGTGGCCGTCAATTATGATGCCGCATCGGGCTGGTATGCCGGTGCGATGGCCGCGCCGCAAGTGCGTGTTGGCGATCGCAACAATGCCACTGAGCTGCTTGCCTTCGGCGGCTATGCGCAGCGCCTGAGCTCGGGCCTGAGCTGGGAAGCCGGAGCGAACAGCATCAGCTTCGCGCATGGGGCCGACTACAACTACCAGGAAGCCTATGTGGGCTTGAGCGGCGAACAACTCGGTGTGCGCGTTTTCATCGCGCCCCACTATTACGGCTACGGCGGGCGCATCGTCTACACAGAGGTCTATGGCTTCGAACCGCTGGCCGACCATCTGCGTCTGATGGCGCACGCCGGTGTGCTCCATCGCCTGCAGGAAAGCGCCTCCGACAAAATCGACCTGCGCTTGGCGCTGGCCTACGATGCGGGGCGCTGCGCGCTGCAACTGGCGTGGTTGCATAGCAGCGGCCCACGCGCGCCGCGCGCACTGGCGCTCAGCGCCGCCTGGTCGTTTTAAATTGGTCCTGCACACACACGATTGAACCTTTTCAGCGCGCGCGGTATGAACCGACAGGTTCACTACCCTGTCAATCGCGCTTCAAAGGAGCTCACCATGAATATGCAATACCATACGCTCGCACGCATCAAGGCTGCACTGACTGCCCTTGCCCTCTCAGCGGGCCTTGCCGCTTGTGGCGGTGGAAGCGGCTACGGGGGCGGCGACAGCGGCACCTACACGCCACCGCCACCACCTAGCACCAAGTTCGCCGCCACTGTGGTGGTGTCGGACACCGCGACCACGGCAGCGCATACCGATGCGCGTTTGGTCAATGCCTGGGGCCTGGCGTTCAATCCCACCGGCTTCGTCTGGGTGGCCAACAACGCCAGCAACAGCTCCACCCTGTACGATGGTAACGGTGTGCTGCAAACGCTGGTGGTCAGTATTCCCGCCGGCTTGAGCGGACCGGCGGGACCGACTGGCATCGTTTTCAATGCCAGCACCGACTTCAAGGTCACCGAGAACGGCGTCACTGGTGCCAGCCCCTTTATTTTTGTCGGCGAAGGCGGCACCGTATCGGGTTGGTCGCCAGGGGTGAACCGCAACGCCGCCATTACCATGGTCGATGGCGGTGTCAATGGACCGCTGTACAAAGGCCTGGCTATCGGCAGCTCTGTCGGCGCCAACTATCTGTACGCCGCCGACTTCCGCCACAATGCCATCGACGTCTACAACGGCACCTTCACCAAGGTCACCCTGCCTGGCACCTTCCATGATGCCACCCTGCCTGCCGGCTATGCACCGTTCGGCATCCAGACCATTGGCGACCGCGTGTACGTGGCGTATGCCAAGCAGGCGGCCACGGGCCCGGACGAAGTCCCCGGCGCTGGACTGGGATTGATTAATGTGTTCGACACGGGCGGCGTCTTCGTCAAGCGCCTGGTCACTGGCGGCGCACTGAACGCACCCTGGGGCATGGCCATGGCACCAGCGAGCTTCGGAACCTTCAGCAATATGCTCTTGGTGGGCAATTTCGGTGACGGCAAAATCAACGCCTACAACACCAGCACTGGCGCACTGGTCGGCACGCTGAGCAAGGCCGACGGCACGCCGATTGTGATTGATGGGCTGTGGGGGATCGCCTTTGGCAATGGTGTGAACGCGCAGCCGCTCAATACCCTGTTCTACACAGCAGGACCGAGCGACGAACAGCATGGCGCCTACGGTCGCATCGACATGCTGTAGTTGGGGATGTGCCCTGGTCTATGCCAGATGTGCCAGGGCCTCGTCGGTCAGTTCGAAGCGCAAATCAACCCGGTCCAGCCCGGACCGGTAACCACCGGGCCAGCGTGCAATTTCTTCAAAGCCCGAACGCAAGAAAAAGCCTGCCGTGTGCGGATGGGTATCGACGGTCACATAGCGCGGGCGCAGCTTGCGCTTGGCCATGTCGCGCAAGCGATAATGCAGCAGCATGCGCCCTACCCCTGTGCCGTGGCGGTCCGCCCGCACCAAGCCAAACACGAGCGTGCCCAGATGGTAGAAGGGCGAGAGCTCATAGCCGCCAAAGGCGATCAGCTCGTCGCCGTCCAGCACCACAAACAAGGGACCGTCGGGTTCATCAAGGCAGGCGCGCAGCCAACTGGCCTCGGACGCGGGAAAGTACGCCGGCACGTTGCTGCGAAACGCCGCCATGACGGCGCTGCGGTCGCTGGCGCGATAACGCCTGATACGCAGGCCCATGTGCCGATCGCTTAGGGCAGTTGGGCCGCGGCGCTATTGCCGGCGGCCGAATGTTGAGCTGCAAGCTCGAGCGCAAGCTTGTCATTTTCCAGCTTGATGCGGCGCGCCTGCTCGCGCGACGCTTCGGTACGCGCTTCTATCCAATCGCCGCACTGCCAAATAATCAGTGCCACCATTACCAAAGCCAATGCAGCAGCGCCAGTTAACGAATTCATAGTCATCTCCTTTAAGTGCAAACGATTTACAGCTCCAACAATAGGCGCAACTGGGCAATGTGCGAAAGATAGGCTTCGCGCCCGGCTGCGGTGATAAAAATCATGGTCTGCGGCTTCTTACCAATGAACTGCTTGTCCACGCGTACATAGCCAGCGCGTCCCAGCGTTTCCAGGTGGGCGCCCAGATTACCGTCGCTCACTTCGACCAGCGCCTTGAGGCGCACGAAATTGACAAACTCGTCGTCGGCCAGCAGGTTCAGCGCTGTCATGATACGCAGTCGCGTACTCTGGTGGATGACTTCATCAAGGACTGGCACAGTGCCCCCCTTCAATGTACGCGCCGCATCCAGGCGCCGCCCAGCATCAGGCCGCCCCCACCGATCACAGCCATCGCCAGATTGAACCAGGGCATCAGGTACAGATAGGCAAGCACGGACAGTGCGCACACAATGGCGCCAAGAATGGTCCAGCGCCGCCCAAACCACAGCCCGCCTATCATGTAGGCCGTCATGAACAAGCAGGTCCAGAACACCGACACGGCTGCCGGACGCTCGCCAATCAAGCCGCTAGCTAGCACGCCAAACGCCATCACCAGGCCGAACGCGACCCAAGTGCGCAAGTCGCTCGGTTCGCCCCTTTGCTGGCGGGTGACATAGATGGTCGCTAGCGCACCGACCGCGTCGCCGCACAACCAGAACAGATTGCGATGTTGAGGCTGGAAAAACATGCCGAGATAGGCAAACGCCCACACGGCGCCCCAGATCTGGGCCAGTGCGCCGTAGCGCCAATAGGCAAAGTAGGCGGTGCTGCGGCGCTCGGTCTGCGTGACCTCGGCCAGCATGGATTGCGCTTGTTCTGGAGTGAGCATAGTTTTTTTGTTTGCAGAGTGCTTTGCGATACAGAGTAGTCTACACGGAAAAGCGTCATTGTCAATATATCGATGCGATTTTTCTGGCCATTGGGCTACACTGCACGCACCGCCACGAACGCCAACCATTTTGCATACCGACTCTATCTCTCAGCGTCTTGCGCAAGGCGCGTGCGCTGCCCTCTTGTTATTGCCGTCGACTGTATTTGCTCAGCTTGAGAGTCAGTGTCGTGGCGACACGTACGCAGGTCAGCTGCAAAATGGCTGGCAACTTCCCTCGGAAGGCCATAACTTCCACGCCTATAGCAGTGTCGGTGTGCTAGCCGGACGAAATTACGTTCACAGCCGGGTCGCGCGCACTGTCATTGGCGCCTACGCGATGCTCGAAAAAACCAATCCTGGCACCACCTACATTTACGGGGAAACGGGGCTGCGCGAAGGTGGCAGTTTCAAGCCGCACAAGAGCCATCAGAACGGCCTGTCGGTGGACTTCTTCGTGCCCGTCATTGATCGGGCAGGCACACCCAAGGAATTGTCGATCGGCGTGAGCAACCAGTTTGGCTATGCGATTGAATTTGACCAGCGCGCCCAGTTCGAGAATCTAAAAATCGACTTCGAATCCATGGCGCGCCACATTGACGCGCTTGCGGTCGCGGCCAAGAAGGAAGGCATCGGCATCGAGGTCGTCATCTTCGACAAGCAGTTCCAGCCGATGCTGTTCGCAAGCCCCACTGGACGCAGGCTCAAGGGCAGTGTCGCTTTTTCGGTGAAAAAGCCGTGGGTACGTCACGACGAACACTATCACGTCAATTTCGCCGTGCCATGCCGGGCAAAGGCTGGGGCCTAAGCCTAGGGCCGGCCCAGCCTATTTGCTGGTCGCCGCAGCATCGGCTCCGTCAAACAGCGGCTTGTTTTTGTCGACTACGTGGACCGTGTAGAGTTTGAGCGGTTTCTCACCGATCACCTTGAAACCGCCATGGACCACGTCCCGCAAATTCCAGATCTGCCCGCCAGTGGCCATCATTTGGGGCTCTTTTCCGGGCAACTGGATCATCGCACCCTCGATCACCATGCCGCTTTCTATGCCATTGTGGAAGTGACGCGGAACGGTCGCGCCGGGCTTGACCTCCAAGATACTGGAAATGACTTCCATCCCCGGCGCGCCAGGCAGATCCGCGCGGTTGAGAATGGTGCGATTGACGCCGTCCTGGGCCAGGGCAGGCAGGGAGATCAACAGCGACAGCAAGCTTGCAGCGACAGGCAGGGAAGTCAGAAATAGTTTCATGAATGCTCCATGGGCAGTCTGATAGCGGGCTTTGATAGTGCTCCGGCACGCGCCCTGGCGTCAACGACTTTTCACGACCGAGCGCGACGCAGCTCGCACGAGCTTCATGCCACGTGAATACGAGACTTGATGTGTTTGAGGTTCACCACAATCGTAAACGTCATGATGACCAGCAGCGACCACGAACTCCATTTACCGACATGTACCATCGACCAGGCGCCCAGTTGATTGGGGTACTTCCAGACACTAAAGAAGGTCGAGACATTTTCGGCGAGCCAGATGAAAAAACCAATCAGCACAAATGCCAGCAGCAAGGGCAGCTTGCGTTCGCGGTCCAGCGGTTTGAAGATCACGGTCGACCGCGCATACAATCCGAGTGCGCAGGCAGCGATATACCAGCGATAGTCGCCGATATAATGGTGAGTGAAGAAATTGGCATAGATCAGGCTCGCCACCAGCCCTGCCATCCAATACGGGGGATGATGGATGACGCGCAGATCGAAAAGACGCCAGGCCTGAATGATATAGCTGCCGACTGCAGCGTACATGAAGCCGGCAAACAATGGCACGCCGAACACCTTGGTATAGCCAAAGTCCGGATAACTCCAGGACTGAATCGTCCCGGAGGTCTTGAATACTTCCAGCGCAAAGCCCACCACATGGAACAAGGTGATCGCCTTCAATTCATCGACGGTTTCCAATTTGGTCCACACCATCGCCGCCTGGATCGCTATGGCGACGATCAACAGGACATCGTAGCGTGGCACGCCCAGGATGCCTGAGCGCGGGATGCAAAAAACAGCGGCAAAGAACAGGCCGACAAAGAGGCAGGCCCGCGCTTCCTTGACGCCGAAGTAGAGAAATTCGACGAGAAAACGCATGGCGCCGGTGAGCGCGGGGCGCGCCGTATCGTTCATCAAATAGGCGTCGACGACAGCGAGGCGCGGTGTGAAACGGCTAGCGGGAAAAGCAAAGTTCATGCAGATCCAAACACGATGGCGGGATGGTGGCCTGGCGGTGGCCAGCACACAAAGGAGTATGTGCATTTCACATTCGACGGCCTAATTGGCATGAATTCTACTTTACTATCCCCCTTCGCGTGCCTTTCAAGGCTAACTACCAGCCTACTTGGTCAGCGAATGTTCAGCTCCCGCGTCACGAGCACCCGGTCAATCAAGCCATATTGCGCACTTTGCGCGGCCGACATGAAGTTGTCGCGATCCGAATCCTTTTCAATTTGTGCCAGCGTTCGCCCGGTGCGTTCGGCCAGCAAGGTATTGAGGCGCTGCCGCTGGTACAGTATCTCGCGCGCTTGAATCTCGATATCGGCGGCCACGCCCTGCGAGCCGCCGTGAGGTTGATGAATCATGATGCGGGCATTGGGCAAGGCATAGCGCTTGCCTATGGCGCCAGCGGCAAGCAGGAAGGAACCCATGCTGGCGGCAAATCCCGTGCACAGCGTGGAGACGTCCGGTTTGATGAACTGCATCGTGTCGAACACGGCCATGCCGGCATACACGGAGCCGCCAGGCGAATTGATGTACAGGGAAATATCCTTGTCCGGATTATCCGACTCCAGAAACAGCAGTTGCGCGACAATGAGATTGGCAGACTGCTCGGTCACTTCCCCGACCAGAAAAATCACTCTTTCCTGCAGCAGGCGCGAATAGATATCGAAGGCGCGCTCGCCGCGGCCGGTGTGTTCGATGACGGTCGGGATCAAGCCGAGCGCAGTGGGAGATAAACGTGTCATGGTAGGCCTTTCGCGGGATCGGGTGCTAAGCTAGATGCAACACGGCGTTGCATTGCCCGCTTGACGCCCCTGCCCTGCGCGGTGTGACGGCAAAAAAATTGGTGCCGCGGGTGTCACAACTGGACGCTGGCAAGCGTCATGCAGTACCGAAGGCCAACAGGAGAGTGCCAATGACCGACCCCAGCGACACCGATGCCACCTTGTTTGAACAGCTGCGTCCACGCCTGGAAGCAATCAGCCAGCGTATCGTCGGCAGCCAAGCCGAAGCACAAGACGTCGTGCAGGATTGTTTCTTAAAGTGGCAGGCAGCCGACAAGACTGCCTTGCTGGTACCTGCGGCCTGGCTCACAACGGTGGTGCAGCGCCAATCCATTGATAGGCTACGCAAGTGCGCCCGTGATGAGCGCGCAGCCCAGATGGCCATGGAACTGCTGCCCTACAACTTGGCCGCGGCGCCTGAGGATGGATTGCTGCAGCGCGCCAATCTCGAACTGGGATTGACCCGCATGCTGGCATGCCTGTCGCGGTCCGAGCGCATGAGCTTGGTGCTACATGAAGTCTTCGAGTACGACCATGCCCGCATTGCGGCCATCTTGGGCACCAACACAGTCAATGCCCGCCAGCATCTGGCACGCGCGCGTCGACGCCTGCGCGAGCATGGCAGCGCGCAAGCGGACGATGAGAAACGAAGCCGGGCGTTAATTCGGCGCTTTCACGCAGCCATCAAGGGCATGGATATGTCGGCAATGCTCAGCTTGCTCGGGGATGAGCAGCCGATGGCGGTCCATGAAGTCGCGCCGACGATGTTGCATCACGGTGCTTGCGCCAACGACGCGACGTTTAGCTGCGCTCGCGCGGCTTGAGCGGTGGCCAGGCTGCCAACGACAGCCTGCTCAATGCATGCTTGCGCTTTGCGCTAGAGAACCCGCCCTAGGGCGTGTCCTCGCTTTGATCGCCCTTCCAGATCTTCAGATACGCCCGCTTGTAGGGAATGTCGGAATCGATCTCAGCGCCGTGAAGGTCCTGCAAACGCTTGCCCGTGACCAGTATGGGTTTCGACACGTAGCCACTTGGCGCTTGCCCGGCAAACGCCCGATTCAATTCGTCAGCCAGTTGCCAACCTTGCAGTTGCGACGCTTCGGCCACCGTTGCCACCTGTTGTGACGCGTTCGAGCGGATACGGCTCAGGGCGACGCTGGAGCCGTCGCCCGCAGAAATATTGCGGATGTCAGAGCGCTTGATCATTACGAGCGGCACATTGATGGCGTCGAAATACACGTCATTGATCGCCAGGGTATGCGTCCAGGCCTTGCCGTAGGCATGATTGAGTTTCGGGACGATCTCGGGTATCAAGGTTCGCACCTTGGAAATTGAAATGTTTTCGACCGCTAACACCGTACAGCGTACGCAGGCGTCGATGATCTTCTTGATGGCCAGGGTTTTTGCGTTGGCAACGGCGAATCGCTCATCGTTGAAAATCACCACGCCAATCTTTCCGGGTTCACTGTGAATGGTGTAGTCGGCCGCAATCGTTGCGACGTCAATGGAAGCAGAACTGATGTTGACGAAGAGGTCTTTCGTTGGCCCCGGTTCGCCGGCAGCGTGCCAACCTGCCACGACAATGTGCTTCGAGCGCGCGCTGGCCAGGGCCTCGGCGTACTGGCTGGCGTCAAAGCCGCCAACGACAATGGCATGTTGTTGCGTGCGTATGGCTTCTGCGAGCGCTAGGCTGATGACGGCGCCATCATTTTTGCCATCAATGACCTGGACCGACCACCCGAGAGCCTGCGAGGCGGTGAAAAAGCCGCGATACGCGGCAGTGATGCCGCCGTTCTTGAAATCTTGAGAAATAAAGGTAATGCGCTTTCCGGTTTGCGACTTGGGCCCGGTGGTCGGACCGTTCCATGTTTCGCCAGCTTGCGCGCCTACCATTGCAGCAACTCCGAATAGCATCCAGAGGCATGCCCAGACTCTCCCTGACTTTCCGGTCAACGTCATCCTGTGTTTTTGCCTAGCAATGTGCACACACGGATACTACTCCATCCGCACAGGGAATTTAACAAATGTGAAGGCTATGTCCCCGTTAGGTCGGGAAATGCCGCCAGCGCAGCGCAGAGCAGCGCCTCGGGCGACGCGATCCGCCCACCATCGAGTGCCCAGCGCCAGCCCAGATAGTTGGCCAAGTAGCGCGTTGCCACGCCGTGAAAACGCGCGAGCCACTGCTTGAAGCGGCTGTGATAGGCGTTGACGTTTTGCAGATGCCATGAACCATCAACGCGCGCGCCTGCTGACTGATTGATGGCGTGATGGGCAACACCAGTCAGGCGTGCATACGCCCGGTAGGCTCGATGGCCGTCCGTGACTAGCACCAGCGCGCGGCCGGCGACCGGTTGCAGGTGGCGCCGCAGATCGGCCAAGGTCAAGGGCGCACGGCCGGTGACGAAATCGACCGTGTTGCCGCTGCGCTCGCGCCCCACCAGGACGCAGACCTGTTCGTGCGATAGGCCGGGCAGCTTGGCCTTACCGCCGCGCTTGCGTGGTGGACGGTCCATTTGGCGCGCACCTTTTTGCGATTCGAGCAGGTACGTTTCATCCACCTCCGTGGTCCCGTTCACTGGCAGCCGGCGATCATGCTTGGTATCGGCCAGGAAGCGGTGCCGCCAACGAAAGCTGGTATTGCGGTGCACGCCGACCAAGGCTGCTGCGCGACGCACGGTTCGCGAGTCGAGCATGGCATCAAGATAGTCCAGCCATTTGCCGCGCAGGCGCAGACGGGCCAAGGCCGTACCGCTCAAGTCATTGAAACTGCGCTTGCAAGCGGCGCAGCGATAGCGCTGCAAGCCGTCGGCGTGGCCGTCGCGGTACACCTTGGACGACTGGCATCGCGGGCAGGCACGCCGCGGTGCGCGGACAGCCTCGATCATTGCCTCTGCGCTGGCCCGCGCGGCCAGAGGCGCAGGCGCTGGGGCTACCTTGCCGAGCCGCTCGGCCACACAGGCGCGCTGGCGTGCCGTCAAGCTGCCCATCTGTAAGACGAACTGCTTGAATCGGTGCGCTTTCACGCGAGCTCCTATTGGCCGATGTGGTCCAGTTCAGACCTCAGCCATCGGGCGTAGTTCAAATCCCCTACCTAAAGGTGACATCGCCAATGTGGACCTTGTGCAGTGCCGGGCCACACCGCCGACAACATCGAGCGTCTCTGCCCATCTTGCTAGCGCCGGCCCTGCACTGCGTCGATCGCCACGCAGGCGGCCATCCCGCGCTCGCCGAAAACACGGTTTGCGCGTGATGGGGACAGGCATTGTGACGGTTTATTTGCGGGTGCCGGCGCTGCAGCAGTAAGCCAGCAGGAAGGTCACCTTGGCAGGATCGCGGCTGCCCACCAGGGTACGCATATCGCCATTGAGCTTGGACATGGCCTGGGTCACCGGATCGGGGCCCAGGCCACCGGTGTTGAAATCATGGATCACCAGCCTGACCGCATTGCCGTCCTTGTTGGTCGGGTTCACCAGGGTTCTGTCTTCCGCCGCGAAACGTTGCTCAGCGGTGGCGACCGCGCCCACCTGACCGGCGCAATAGCCATGGGTGCCCGACATGATGTGAATTTCATGTCCTGGTCCGCTCAGGCCGGCAGCGAGGATTTTGACCGCCGCCGCGACGTCGGTCTTGTTGCAGGGGTCATGGAAGCCCCAAATTTTCACAGATTTCGGGGTCGCGCTCGTAATGTCCACTAAGGTGCTCATGATGTTCCTTCACAGTTAAGGGATCTTGCCCGGAGTACACCGCATTGGCGCCGAAGAACATCGCCAAGCGTACAAGCAGTGTAAGAAGGCCAGCGTGGGCAAAGCTGACCCTTCATGACCACCTCAGCTCGGGGGCGGCGGAGGGGCTTCCACCTTCCAATAAGTGGCAAGACCAACAGCAATAGCATTTAATCAAAGCCCAAACCGGCTTTCATTTGCTGATGCGTTTTATTTACTGGCGCGCGCTAAATTAAATACGCCCAATTCTCCAAAAAAAGCAATCAATCTGGACGGGCACATTTCAATATCTTGATTATGGCGGTCGAGCGACATCTGCCGGGAATAATGTCGAATTTTCCAATAATTATTAAAACAACAATGCCGTTCAATTGAAAATATCTCGTATTTACCCTATTTGCATGAGAGCGAATTCAATTAGCGTGGTTTATCGATAAACCAGCTATCCCAAGCCCGCATATACCTCACGCAGACTTGGCATTGTCTTTTAATCGCTGCCTGGCTCGAACGGCAAGGAATCGCTGTCCCCCAAGCCGTCGCGCAACGCCTCCGGAGCGCGCTCCTGCTCCTTGCGGATGAGATCGCGAATGCATTCACTGTCGTTGGTGTAACGGCCTGCATCGATTTGCGCTTTGATCCACATGTCCTGTTTGTCAGTCAATGTAATGGTTTTGCGCACGGTCGCCATGGTATCGCCTCTGAATATGTATGAATAACGCAAAGCCTCATACTATTGGTGCGCAATTGCGCACATATGCCGCTTAATTTCGAATGCAGCATTGTGACATCCGTGCCAGATAATGTCAGGTTTAAATATTGCCACTGCCATAATATTTATTTTGTTAGAAATATACAGGCGAGGTAAATGATGACCGATCTGCTCTTGTTAGGCCGCGATGCCCAATGCACGCTCGAATTAACATCGATCTTCCTACGCGCCGGCTATGCAGTGACTGAGGTGCGCGATATTATTTCCTGTTGCCGCCAGTTGCAATCGGAACTCAGTCCGTCGCGCTTCGTTGCGAAATCACTTAATGACAGCCCGCCCTTTTCGGCCCATCAGCGTGGCGTCACCATCTTGAACGCCAACGCCATTTCGGCCAACCTAAACGATGGCAAAAAGAAAGAAGAGTTGCGTGACTGCATAGTCAGCCTGGCCCGTCAGTTGACTCCGGGCTGGCGCCTGAGCATGCGTCACCGCCGCCTGGAAGCACCGGCGGGCGAACAGATCGAACTGACCAGCCTGGAATTTAGCTTCATCAAGATTTTCACGATGGTGGAAGTGGGGAAAGCGGTGTCCCGCAAACAAATCGTGCAAGCCTTCGGTGAGGACTACCTCAGCTATGACCAAAATCGCATCGATACGATGGTGCGCCGACTGCGTCAGAAAATCGAGTCCCGGCTTGGGACCAAATTGCCGCTCAACACAGAGCGCGTGCGCGGCTTCTCTTTCGGTGACGAACTCATCATCGATCCTTGACCGCAGTGCCCCACCCTGAAAAAGGAAGCCACAACATGCCCACGACATCAAGCAGGCCACCCGTGCCCTCCTTTCAGGCAGTGCACCTGGCGGGCTCGACCACGATGATGGCGCGTATGCGCATCATCGCCGAAGCGTATATGGAGCAACAGAGCGCTGCGCGCATCGTCATCATAGACGGCGGTGGTACTGCGCGCGGCTACAAGGCGCTACTCGACCGCACGGTAGACCTGGCCATGGCCAGCGGGGCGCCACCGGCCGAGCTGGCCAGTGGCTTGGCCGCTGCAGGCCGCTCGCCGCACAGCATCGTCATGAGTACTGAAGCCCTCGTGACGCTCGTGCACAAGTCCAATCGGGTCGAACGCCTCAGCATGCGCCAATTGGCCAATGTGTTTGCGGGCCGCATCGACAACTGGAAAGCCGTCGGCGGAATCGACGCAGCCATCCATGTCTACGTGGGCCTGCCCGGCGGCGGTGTCTCAAGTAGCTTCCGGCAACTCGTGCTGGGCGAGGAGGCTAGCTTTACGCCAACGCGGGTAGGCATGGACACCGCACACCGGCTGCGCTACGCCGCTGCCGATCCCCTGGCGATCACGTACGCGGCCATGCGCGCACCCGATGCGCGGTCCATGAAAATGCTCATGATCGATGGCATGGCGCCAGACGCGGTAAGGCCAGGATATCCCCTGAAGGTGCCGCTCATGCTTGCCATTGCCGGCGCCCCCTCGCTCGCCGCCCGCAACTTCGTCGACTATGCGGCGCGGCAATGGCAAGCGGCCGTGTTACCGGGGGCTGGCCATGAATAGGCGCCAAGCAAGCATGGCCCTGGGCGCCGGTGCTGCCGAACTGGCCCTGCTCGGCTGCGGGCTGGGCCGACACGCGGCGCCGGCCGAGCGGCCACGCCAGTCACTGCTGATCGGCGGCGCCGGTGCCATGCTCGCGCTCAACCAGGCCTGGGCACGCGCTTTCGCCTTGCGCTACCCAAGCGTCAATATCGTGATCGAAACTGGCGGGTCCCTGCCGGGCTATATCGCCGCGCGCGGCGCTGCCATCGATCTGGCGGCAATGACACGCGGCCTCTCCGACGCCGAGGACAGTGCCAGCGCCCACCACTTTCTGGTGGCCAAAGGCGAATTCACCATCGTCGTTCACGGTAGCGCGCGTGTTAGCGCGCTGAGTCGCCAGCAAGCGGCGGCCCTGCTGACCGGCGAAATCGACAACTGGCGCCAGGTGGGGGGGCCAAACCGGGCGGTGCAGGTCTATGCGCACAAGCGCGGCAGCATTGCGCGCCGCTTCGCCGAAGAGTTTCTGCTCGACGGCAGCGATTTCACGCCCGCCGCTGGCGAGTTCGACACGCAAGCCGCCCTGCTCGCTGCCGTGGCGGGCGATCCCGACGGCATTGGGGCTCTCGCCGCTAGTGCGCAGCAGGTACTGCCCCAGGCGCGCTGCCTGGCCATTGATGGCGTGCAGGCTACCCGCAGCACGGTGCTCTCGGGCCGTTATCCCTACGCCTATTGCTTCTATCTCTTGCTCTTTGGCGAACGCAATGGCATCCGTGCCGACTTTCTGAACTTCGCACGCAGCCCTGCCGGCCAGGACATTGTCAGCCATGCAGGATTAATGCCGGTTTGCTAGGGCAGCAGCGCGCAGTCCCAGCCCAGGCTTGCCAACCTTACAGGAGTCATCATGATTGCAGAGCTCTCCAAACAAGTTCACCACCGCCTATCAATGGTCGCGCGCATGCGCGGCACTCTGGCTCTGCTGGTCCTGACGGTCCTGCTGGGGGTAGTGGCCTGGTCGGCCTATCAGCTCATGCCCAGGCACTACACACTGCGTATCACAGGCGGGGCCATGACCAGCAACCGCCATTTCCTGGCCAAGGGCTTGCAGCGTGAAGCTGCCACCAATGGGGTCACGCTGGAGCTGCGCCCCACCGCAGGCTCGGAGGAAGCACTGGCGCTGGTGGCGTCCGGCCAGCTCGATCTGGCCTTCATCCAGGGCGGCCTGGACCTGCCCAACCCCGATGTGGTCCATGTCGCCACTGTCAGCCCCGAGTTACTGCATTTGCTGGCGCGGCCAGACATCACCGACTTGAGCAGCCTGCGCGGCAAGCGCGTCAACCTGGGCAGCAAGAAGGGCGGCACCCGCTACATTACCAAGCAACTGCTCAGTTATGCCGGACTGCGCGAAGACATCGATTATGTGGAATCAAATTTGTCGACCGAAGAGCTGCTCTCGCTGCGCACCGAGCGCCTGCCCGAGGTGCTGGCCATTACCTCGTTTGCGCCCTCGGACGTGGTGGAATACCTGGTTGAGCGGCACGGCTACACCATGCTCGAGGTCCCCTTTCCAGCCGCCTTCGCGCAGCGCTACGACTGGGCCACCGATAGCCGGGTGCTGGCCTATACCTACCAGGTCGCGCCCGCGGTACCGCCACGCGACATCCGTACCATCGGTGTCAATCTGCGCCTGGTGGCAAACCGCAAGGTCGATCGCCGCGCGATCGTCAAGGTGCTCGAGAGCCTGTACAGCGCGCGCTTGGGCGCCCGCCTCAAGCTGCACCTGGACGAAAACAATATATTGGCCTCAGCCAGCTATCCCCCAGCCGAAGGCACACGCTTGTTCATGGAACGCAATCGGCCACTGTTCTCTGGCGGCATGCTCGACAAATTCAAGGCTGGCTTGGGGCTGGTGGTCTCGCTCGTGTCAAGCGTGCTGGTCGTGTTCAAATGGTTCAAGCCGGCCGAGCCAAGTGCCGATGCACCGACCGACGGCGATTTGGCGCTGATTGCCTACCTGGCGCAGCTGGCCGATCTGGAAACCATGGTAGGCGACCGGCTCGCACAAGGCAATCTGGGGGTCCACGAGATGGACGACTTGGACGCCAGGCTGTCCGCGCTCAAGTCCGCTGCCATGGGCGAAGTGGGCAAGTCGCCGCTCAACGACAAGCAGCTACCGCACAGTCTGTTGCTAGCGCTGGCCGATACGCGCGCGCGGCTCGACAGCGTGCGCATCAACCAATCGATGCACACTACCTGAGGTCGACCATGTCCATCATCGCGCCCTTTCCTAGCGTTTCCGCATTGCTGTTGGCCGACGCCGTCATTGGCCGCAGCAGTTGGCCCAGTCTGGCGCGCCTGCTCACGCACGTGAGCCGCAAGCGAGTGGGTGAAGGCGAACTTATTTATTGCGCACAGGGCAGCGCCGACACCCTCTATCTGCTCATTGAAGGGGCAGTGCGACTGGTCTCCCCGCAAGGGCGCCACTCTGCCAATATCGTCTGTCGCTTCGGCGAAGAAGCTGCCTCCGACTGCCCCCACTATGTGACCGGCGCCATCGCCGCCAGCGACGCCGTGCTGCTGTGTATTCCGCGCGCGGCCCTGCGTGAGCTGGTCGACGCCAATCCCTTGCTCAAGACCGATATGCTGTTTTCGCTCACCAGCCATCTGGCTGGCGAAAATCTGGCACGCCACAGCCCTGCGCCACCAGCGCAGCCGCCCAGCCCAGGCGTGCAAGGCTTGCCGGGATGGCTGCTGGCCATTGTCCTGCCCTTGCTCATCCTGGCGGGCGGTCCGGGCCTGGGTTTGGCGCCAAGCGGGGTGATTTTCCTGGCGATCTTTACGGCCACCATCGTCATGTGGGTATGCAGCCTGGTCGACGATTACATCCCGCCTCTGTTCGCCCTGCTGGCGACCTTGCTCACTGGCCTGGTGCCAGTGCCGGTGATCCTGTCCGGCTTTGCCTCGGACGGCTTTCTCATGGCGCTCAGCACACTGGCGCTGGGCACCCTGGTCGCCAGCTCGGGCCTGGGCTACCGTGCCATGCTGGTCTTGCTGCACCGGCTGCCCAATACCCAGTTCTGGCATAACGTGGGGCTGTTTCTCACCGGCCTGGTGCTCACGCCCATCATCCCGACTGCAAACGGGCGCATCGCCCTGCTCGCGCCGTTTTACGCCGACATGGTCGAGAGCCTGCGCCTGCCCCCCATGGGATCGGCGGCCACCCGTTTGGCGCTCAGCTGTTTCGGCGGTTGCAGCCTGTTTTCAGCCATCTTCATCACCAGTAAGTCGGTCAATTTCGTGGTCTTCGGCCTGCTCTCGCCACAAGGCCAGGACCATTTCCAATGGATGGCGTGGTTTCTTGCTGCAAGCGTCAGCGGCGCCGTTCTGCTGCTCATCCATGGCGCTGCCGCAGCGCTCTACTTGCGCAATGTCGAACAGCCCCTGGTGCCGAAAATGCGCCTGGCCGAGCAACGCGCCCTGCTGGGCAGTCTCACGAACCGCGAATGGGCTGCTATCTTGGGCATCGCGTTTATGCTGGTGGGCATCGTGACCAGTTCCATCCACAAGATGGCGCCACCCTGGCTGGGCTTTGCCATGCTGTTCGGCCTGCTGTTGTGCGGCACCATCAACAAAAAAGAGCTCAAGGAAAAAGTCGACTGGACCTTCTTGCTGTACTTGAGCGGCATTACTGGCATCGTGGCCGCCTTCAATCATCTGGGTCTGGACCGCCAGCTTGGGGCCGCCCTGCCCGATATCTGCACCACCATGCGCAGCAATTTTGGCCTGTTTGTCCTGCTGCTCTTCGTGCTGGTCAACCTGATGCGCCTGGCTGTGCCCACCAATGCCACCGCCGTCATCCTGGCAACTGTCTTCATGCCCTTGGCGCAGCTGAGCGGCGTCAATGAATGGGTGGTCGGCTTCATCATCTTGCTGTTCGCCGAGGCCTGGTTCTTTCCCTACCAGTGCAGCTATTACCTGCCTTTGCAACAGATGAACCTGGAACGGCCGATGTACGACGAGCGGCGCTTTCTGCGCTTGAACGCGGCCATGAACCTGGGCCGCTTGTTGGCAGTGTACGCTGCCCTTCCCTACTGGAACATGCTGGGTATCCTATGAAAATGCGCCTGGAAAAAATCGCGATTGGCGCCTTTATGTGCATCGCGCTCGTGCTGCTTGCTTGGTACGGCATGCACAAACCGAGCATCCTCATCGTACACAGCTATGGACCTGATTATGCCTGGGTGCGCGACGTCAATATCGGTCTGAACCGCGCCCTGAGTTCGCGCCATCTATACCAGGTCAAGTGGTACTACATGGACACCAAGCGCTACCCGGACGAGCACTACAAGCGAAGCGCAGGCATTGCTGCGCGCAAGGTCATTGAAGCGACACGGCCCGATGTGGTCATTGCCATTGACGACGATGCCCAGCAATTTGTGGCGCGCTATTTCAACAACGATACGCGCCTGAAGATCGTCTTTGCCGGCGTCAATCGCCAAGCGGGCGACTATGCCTACGACCGCGCCAACAACGTCACCGGCATTCTCGAGCGCATACCGCTGGCCGCAATGCGCGAAGCGCTGCAAAGCGCGGACAGTCTCAGCCGGCTCAAGCGGCCTATCCGACTGGCTTTTCTGGGCGACCAATCCGAGACGGTCAATGGGGATGTCGGCCAAGTGCGCCGCTTTGACTGGGGCCCCTTGCAGTTGGGCGCGGTCAGCCAGGTAGCCACCTGGCCGCAATGGCAGGCCGGCGTGCTGGCCCTGGGCGCCGAGCACGACGTGCTGCTGGTGGCCGGCTATCGCCGCCTGTCCCGATCCGCCACCGACCCGACCCTGGTACCAGCGGCCGAAGTGGTGGCCTGGACCGAGGCCCATTCGCCGATCCCACCGATTTCCTTCAATGCCTTTTATACCGAAGACGGCGGCATGCTTGCTATCGGCGCCTCCCCCTACGAACAGGGCGAAGTGGCGGCAGCGCGCGCCCTTGCGTTGATTCTCAAGCAGCAGTCCATAGCCAGCTTGCCGATCACGGAAACGACGCAGTTTGTCGTGAGCATGAGCGGATCGCGGATGCGTGCCCGGCACTTTGCACTGCCGCGCATTTACGAAGCTGCCGCGCGGACGGGCAATCTGTATCTGCCCTGACGCGCCGCGCATGCCGTCAGGAATCGTCATTGTTCGCCCACATCGGCGCGCTATCTTGGTCGTGGCAACCGCCTCGCCTCCGCCACCACTGAAAGGACCCTCATGAAATACACTGCACTTGCCGCCATGCTGATGGGCGCCTGGCCGCTAGCCCTGCCGGCAGTCGCCGCGCATGCCACAGCGCCCTTGCCTGCCCTGGGCGCAGACCTGAACGCCACCACGGTGTCGGGCATTTCCTCGGGCGGCTTCATGGCCGCCCAGCTCGCCACAGCCTATTCGGCGCGCTTCACAGGGGTGGGCGTGATCGCCGCCGGCCCGTATTACTGCGCCGGAACCTATTCCTCGCAATCGCTGCTGCAAAACGCCACCACGACCTGCATGGCGGCGCCAACTGCCTCCAGCGCCGCCGACGCGGCCATCTCCCTGGCCAACGCGACCAGCTTTGCCGAACAGCGCTTGATCGATCCTGTGAGCTTCCTGGCCAAGCAGCGCGTGTATGCCTTTAGCGGCAGCGGCGATCGCACGGTTAGGACCGTCGTTGTTGACCAGGTCGAACGCTATTACCGGCTTGCCGGCGCGCCCGAGGATCACATCCTGTACAAAAAAAATAGCAGCGCTGGCCACGCCATCATCACCGACAACGACGATGGCGTCGACTGCGAGCAAACCGAAGCGCCCTATATCAACAACTGCGGCTTCGTCCAGTCCCAGGAATTGCTAAGCCATTTGTACGGCAAGAATGGCAAAAGCCCGAATACGGGTACACCGCTTGGACAGATCATCGCCTTCGACCAGCGCGAATTCGTCAAGGGCAGCTTGGCAAGCATGGGCAAGAACGGCTACCTGTACCTGCCCGATTACTGCAAGAGCAATGCCTGCTCTGTGCACGTGGCCTTGCATGGCTGCGAACAAGGCGCGCGCCAGATTGGCGACCAGTTCTATCGGGGAACCGGCTACAACGAATACGCCGATACCAACGCGCTGATCATCCTCTATCCACAGGCCCGCGCATCCCGGGGCATCCCGGCCAATCCCAAGGGATGCTGGGACTTCTGGGGCTATTCCAATCAAGCCGGAGCGCCTGCTTTCTATGCCAAGGATGCGCCTCAGATGGCCGCCATCATGGCCATGATCGCGCGCCTCGGACAGGCACGCGGCGCGGCAGCGCCCGTCACGCCGGCGCCCCTTGCACCAGCCTCATCCACCCCACCTTGAAACGGACAAGACCATGACATCCACCCCACTTTCCCAATGGCTCGCCATGAGCAAATCCTCGATGGCCATGATGCTGCAACTGGCCGAAACAAACGGCGCCAGCCTGCAGGCGGCCGCGGGCAGCGCGCTGCCTGCCGGCCAGGCACAGGTCGCCGAACTGATCAAGGCCAGCCTGGAGAATGGCAAGCAATGGCAAGCCATGCAGGCAAGTGCCATGACGGCCATGTTCAAGACCCAACTGGCCTGCCTCGACACCCCCCACTCCATGGTCTGCCTGCAGAACCTGATGGAATTGCAGCACGTGCTTGCCGACGATCTATCCTCGCAGCGCTATACCCTACTCAAGGGCTTGGCCGAGCGCGTCAGCGGCTGCGTCGACGATGTGCAAAAAGCCAATGGTCAGGAAGATATGGCCGTCGTGCTTAGCAGCTTTCTGGAAGACCTCAATGCCCACGTGAAAGCCCATGCCGAACAGAGCTTTACTGCGCTCAATGCAGCCAAGGCGGCCTCAACTGTCCTGACCCATAAGGCGCTCGATGCGCTGATCACCAGGTCAGCGAGCAGCTAGGCGCAGGGACCCGGTCCATGGGAGAGCTGCGGCTCTCCTTTTTTTTCGTGGCGATGTTACGGTTAGGCAGGCGGCGCGCCGCCATCGACCGGCATTTCCAGCATAGAGTCGGGCAACAAGCGTGCAAAAATTGGGGAGAACATGGCGCCGGCCTGGGCTGCGGCCAGCGCAAAGCGGCGCCGCAATGCTTCCCTCACCAGGGGATCACTGCTCGCATCGTGGCGTTCCTGCAGGCTTTGCATGCCGCGCAACTGGTCCTGCAGCGGCGTGAGGCTGTCGGCCGCACGCGCGCCGATATAGGCACCCTGGCTCATCCCCATGAGCGTGAGCAAGGTGGCGGAAATCTGGATATTGCCCAGTTCATTCGCGCCGCTGGCAATCACGTAGGCGGCAATCACGAAGGTAAACACCAGCATCTGGAACTTATAGATGTCGAAGCGTTCATTGGTCAACAGCAAACCACTCGCCTTGCCCTTGGCATGGACATCGGCCATGGGGGCGGTGAACCAACCCAGTTCCTGGACATAGCGATAGAGGGCCGGATCGAGGTCTTTCTTGACCGAGCTAGCCAACTGGCTACCCGCGGCGCCGGCCGTCGAGATGCCGATCAGGTACAGCAGGTCGGTGGAAATCTCTTGGAGCAGGCCGGTGCGCAACCACTGATAGAACAGCAGCGTCGCCACGATCAAGGTAAAGAGCAGCATTTGCAATTGCGACAGGCTGGCATGGCCGTTGCACCCAGTAATATTCCAAGGCAGCAGACGCGCCAGCCTGCCATACCAGCGGCGGCGCCCGATCTTGCCTGGCGTGCGGGTCGAACCGGCCGGAATGCCGGCGCCAGCGATGACGTAGAACGCGAGCGCAAAAAGCAGGGCCGCACCGATGCTCTGCCCCTTGCTGGAGATGGAAATGTGCTCGTCGCGCCCAAAATAGGCCGCCCCGCGCTGACCGCCAACGTAAGCGAAGGCGGCGATTTTCAGATGCAGGGACTGGTTGCGCGTCCAAAATTTCCACACCGCCGGCGTTGCCGAAGCGTCGAGAAATTCTTCAATGGCGGGGGCACGAAAGTAGATGCGCGTGCTCTCGGCCATATGATTGTCCTCGTGCTCCCTGGGCGTCTTGACGACTTCGAGGTGGTCCACCAGCAGCGGTATGGCCAGGATTTCGTGGTTGCGCTGCAGTTCGAAATAACCCAGCACGCAGATTTTGTCGAGCTGAGCGGCAAAGTTGGGCGAGATGCTCAGGTAGCTCACGTTGCCGCTGGCCAGGCTGGGCGATGGCAGCGCGATTTGCGTATTGTCGAGGGTCGCGATGGCCTCGTCGATTGGTGCGCGCAGCGCCTCGACTTGCTGATGAATTGGCACGGTGTCGGAAAAACGCGCTGAGCAAACGTCGTGGCCGGCGCCATCGGCAGCGGCTGCGCTGCCAACCAGTAGCAGCGAATACACCAGCGCGCAGAGCGGTGTTTTCATGAAGTTCTCCTCGATCAGATGGCATGGCTTGACGCCGGCGCCCCACGCGCAACAGGCCCACGCCCATCGTAGCGAGCGCGGCAGCACCTAGCCTGACCGTCGCTGGCAGGGCACGGCCCAGGTCAGATTCGGTCAGCGCGCACGCCCACCGCGTGGCTATCCTGAACCCTGCTGATATCCGTCAGCCACGCAACAACTCACTGAGGAATAGGTATATGGCGATCTTGACGAGTCTTGAAGACATGGTGCGGGCTATCGCAGGTTCGGTCATGAATGCGCAGCACATGGTGGAAAAAGCGCAGCTGGCCAATATTGCTTCCTTTTTCGACGAGGCAAACAAGCCTACCGTCATCGACCTGGAACTGCCGGCCATCCACAGCTCCGCTGTTCCGGGTGCCCATTACCTCTACCGTGTGCCCCTGCTCTCGCTGGTGCCGCACAGCTCGCTCGTGATCGGCGAAGCCGAAGTCGAGCTCGATGTGGAGATCGGCAACTTCGAGGAACATGAGCGCGACGGTCTGCATACAAAGATCGTCGACCAACTGGGTTTGGCCAAGCCGAAGGAAATGAAGGCCAGCCTGATGATCAATCCAGGAAATGGGGGCATCGCCAGCAAGAACGGCAATGCCGCGCACATCAAGCTCAAGCTGGTGGCCACCGACAAGTCCGAAGGGTTGGCGCGGCTGGTCAACGACGTCGTCAAGTCGCAGGGACCTGCGCTCAGCGGTAGTACGTCCGCGCCAGCGCAACCTTGATCAACCCGCAGTGACCAGGAGAGCGACGTGAGTGCCAACCACTTCCAGCTGACCAATATTCGCTATATCAAACGCGTTGTCGTCGGCAACGACAACCCGCAAACCATGCGCACCGAAGCCGAGGTCGAGGAGTCGATGCAACTGGTCAACCGCTGCCTGTCCGCGTCGCCGCGCGGCTACGTGCTCAACGTGGAAAAGAGCTTCGGTTTATACAATATCGGCGAGCACCAGATCGTGCTGCAATACGCCGTCTACAACATTGGCTTCGAACGCAAGCCCCTGTTTTTGGATGAACAAGGTGGAGCTTAGACCGGCTGCGGCCCAGTGCCATGCCCACTTCCTGCGCCGCGTGGTGGAACAGGCTCATCGCGATAGCAATACCGCCTTGGTCGACCTGGCCGATGCCCGCGCGCTCGCGCAGAGCGAGGCCGCGCCCGCCGATTTTCAGTATGTAGACCGGCGCGACGGCCTCGCGCACACGATCGCGACAGCCCGATTTCATCGCCAATATGCGCTGTGCCTGCAGGATTTGGAGCTGAGCATTTGCGGCTATTGCATACGGCGCCAGTTCGGCTGGGAGCGCCAGCGCGAAGCGGCCTTGAGTACACGCCGACCGGCACTGTGGCGCCGTCTACTGCGGCCCGCCCCGCTCATGAGCTTGTGGGTGCGGGTGGGGCCGGAAGGCAGCAGCATGGGCATCGCGCCTGCACGGGCGCACCAGCGCGCTGGCGGCGCGCCCCTGATCGTGCGGCTCGACCAAACCATGCAGGAGGACTTGGCGCTAGCCCACGATGCGGCCCAAGTTACCGGCTCACTCAAAACGCGCCTGCTGGCGTTTTTGCGGCGCTGGCGCAAGGCGCGCTAAGCCATCGACCGCCAATTGCCGCAGGCCCTGCCACGGCGTCAGAAACCGACACGAACACCCAGCATGCGCGGTCGTATTCTGGTTCCTGTCGCAGCCGGTCCTTGACCCTAACGCAGCTGCGGCGGCCTCACCCCGCGTTATCCGATACCCGCAAGGGTCAACCAACTGGAGTAGAAAAATGGCTGAAATTATTGACATGGCGTCGCAGTTTAAAGGTTTGCCGATGGGCGAACTCATTGGCGGTCCCCTCACCGCAGCCTGCGACGCGCAAGTGAAGCTGGCGTATGCGACCGCAGACTTTATCAAGTACATCGGTTTCATGCCGCCTACCGATGCTGACAAAGGTGGCGTGGGTGCCACCCGCCTGGCGCACTTTGCCTTCACACGTCCGGTGGCCGACAAAACCGACCCGAGCAAGATGGTCGAAGAGTCGGTGTCGCTGGACGTACCACTGCTGGCAATCGTGAAAATTCCCAGCCTCTCGATCACCAAGGTCGACATCACCTTCGACATGGAAGTGAAATCCTCGTTTGCCACCAAGGAGTCGGAAGACAAGAAGGGTTCGTTCTCGGCCGACGCCTCGGTGGGCTGGGGTCCGTTCAGCCTGCACGTTCACGTGGAAGGCTCGGTCGCCACCCACAAGGAAAACACGCGCAGCTCCGACAATTCGGCCAAATACCACGTGCAGGTACTGGCCGAAGACGGCGGCATGCCTGAAGGCCTGGCGCGCGTGCTCGATATCTTGCAGACCTCGATCCAGCCGCGCGTGACTGCGCCTGCGCCCGCAGCTGTCGCCAACGGCTAATCCAAGAGGCCCATGGACCTGTTCGCAGGTTCATGGGCTATTGCCACCATCGTCATCGCGCAGTCGACAGGAGCTTTGCCATGAACATCATTACACAACAACACTTGCACGACTTGCTGGCAGCCACCCAAGCTGACCTGCGTCCGGCACTGTGGACCGACGCCATGAATGCCTGTATGCAGGCCTGCGACATCAGCACGCCCGGCCGTCAGGCAGCGTTTCTAGCGCAAGTGCTGCACGAATCCGGCGAACTGCGCCGGCTCGAAGAATCGCTCAATTATTCAGCGCAGCGCCTGCGTCAGGTTTGGCCGCAGCATTTTCCCGACGATGCGAGCGCCGAGGCCCACAGCGGCAACCCGCACAAGCTGGCCAACGCGGTCTACGCCAACCGCATGGGCAATGGCGACGCGGCCAGCGGCGATGGCTGGAATTTCCGCGGACGCGGCCTGATCCAACTGACCGGCCGTGCAAACTACACGGCCTTTTCCCGGGACAAGAGCGTAGACGCAGTGGTCAATCCGGACCTGCTACTACAACCGCATGGCGCGGCGCTCTCAGCCGCCTGGTTCTGGCAGACGAAAGGCTTGAACGGGGTCGCGGACCTAACCGCCGGCCCCGATGGCGAGGCCCATTTCATCGAGATCACCAGGCGCATTAACGGCGGCACCAATGGCTTGCTGCAACGCAGGGCATATTGGGAGCGCGCCCGCCAGGTGCTTGGCGTGCTGCCGAAGAATTAAAACAGGCGCGAACTCACGAAAAGATGAGGCGCGCGCCTGACTACGTAACGCAGGCATGTGTGGCGCGACCACAGTCGACAACCTTAAATGTACGCGATCTGCGGTGGTGGCCCGGCAACGTAGCCGAATGGCGTTTCCTGGCTGCCGTCTCACAGGCAACGGCTGTCGCACAGTGGCAGCGGTGCGATGAATATTCCCCGACGACTTATTCCCCCACTGCTGTGCAAATTTCGCGGCAAGCAAGCGAACGCTTTAAGCAACCGCCACTGCGGCAGTCTAGCTCGGTACCTTGAAGGGAGACATTCGATTTTGGAACATATCCCAATCGCCGTATCTAAACGCGTGTATGGCCCTGCGTGATTTGGCGTTCTCATGAAACCCTGATATTGCAATTCCAAGCTTCAAAGACACAACGAATCCGAGCACATCCATCAAATTTCGATCTGCTGCCATGATCCGGCGCAAGAAACTATCATCCCATGCAATTGCGTGCTCGTTTATTGCTCCGACAGAAGGCTGGAGCAAAGTGAACTCTCTGAGGGCACCCGAGCTTGCTTCAAATCGGAAGATGAACTCTGCGAAATGGAGCTCTCTTTCCTGTTCGCGGTTACGTTGACAGGAAACTGGCGCACCAAAGACAGCGATTACATCAGCCTCACTGCTCCCAAAACAAACACCATTTATGTCTTCGTAGGAATTAATCTGAGTCATTTTTTCGGTGCCTGACGGTTCATCTTGTCGAGGGAGAAGCGTGGAAGTAACGCCTCTGCTTGGTTCATACGACCAAGTTGGTCGTCTTTCGCGTAGTCGTTCTTCACGACCCGGCTTAGGAGAACTGGCGAGCGGGCGTTGGCATCAAAGTACTTACGGTTCCATAGCGGGTAATTTCTGGACAGCGAACACGGGTCGCAGCGACTGCGGGGTCTGACCCGGACCAAGATGCAAAAGTGCTTAATTAACTGTCCATGAAACCCGGGGTTCCTCACACTGACCCCGTGGCCCCGATCTTAACCTGTTCCTCACTAAGTCCTGTTGCGTCAAATTGCTGCTTGGGTACCCAATCTGTGCGGCCTGTACTACTTGCCCTCTAGTCTAATGCCCAGTCCCAACCTGGCCGTTGCTTAATCATTGCCAAAAATTGCGCCCCCGGCAGTATCAAACCAAAATCATTATCCAAGTAAATATCCGAGCGATCCAGTGATTGCGATAGCGCAAATTTAAGAAATTCTATATCTTTAAACCTTATTAAGTAGAACTCAGGTTCAAGTATGTCATTCTTAAATACGTCACCCTCCTCATCATCATAGTATGCAGTGACATCATCTGCCTTCTCAAATTCGACGAACTCCCTTCCTTGCAATTCTTCTATGGACAGTCTATTTCCATTAGTCACAACTCTAAAGGCGGGATCCCCTTCAAAGGCTGACGCCAACTCGCTAAGGCTGAAATCCTTTGGTGCAATGAGAATAATATCGCGCACGTTAGCCTCCGTTTGGCTTAGTAGGGCCAATCTTTTTCAAAAGTACATTTACATCATTTGTGATGAAAATATCTTTTTGCGACGCATCTTTCATTATGCTTCCTTTGAACGATTGGTTTTTCCCGAGCAGTTTTCCCACATCAAAACCAATTACTTCTAAGTTGGTCAGTGACTGAGTGTTTTGAATTTGCGTTACGATACCTTTCCCGGTTCCTAACTTGACTTGAATCACATGAGTATCCGTCACAATATCGAAATCTGTATAAGGAGTGCCATCAGGTCGATAAACCAAGATTTCCGCATTCCTCACCTTGCCTGGAAATTTCGTTTCAATTGCATTGATCAATTCGGGAACCCCAGGATCTTTTGCCACAAATGTTCTTGGAGTTGCCCTACTTGCCCCATTTTTTGCGGCAGCGATGCTTGCCTCTTGCGCCCACCCACGTTGATTTTCCGCTATGCGGGCAATTGTTCTAGCTTCCAAACTTGGATTTACTGATGATACCATTGGCATTCGTCCAATCGGGCTTGGAATCCCGATAGACAACGCAATATCCTCACCAGTAATGCGGTTCTTTCCAACATATTCCGCAAGTGAGGCACGGGGTCAGTGCCGACATTCGGACACAGGCTCTACAGTTTATCCCCGACTGTCGTCCAACTTCGGCTAGTTTCCTAGTTCGCGCACACTTGCAACGAGCTGGACTGCCCAGCTCACCTTCTTATCGCTCACTCCGAAATTATTCTCCGATTTCAAGCATTGTGAACGCTGCCGAATTCGCTAGCCCTGAAAATGGCAATGCCTCGGCTCACGGACGACATCGCATTACTTCTGAAGCGTTTGCTGACAGGAGCGTTCCGTCTGTCGGGATGAATTGGCCCGGGTCGGTTTGTCGACAATGATCCGTTGCATGCTTCAACGATGGGACGATGGGACGGTGAGTCGGCCGTGTGGCGCTTAGATATTCTTCTATTCTTCATGACCGGGAGGCTCGCCAACAGCAACAAACCGATGACCAAACCGCAGAGCCTGTGTCCGGATGTCGGCACTGACCCCGCGCCATTCCCTGACCCCGCGCCATTCCACTGACCCCGCGCCATTCCAGCAGCCGATACAGCCGTTACTGCCGCAGTGCTATCTGCCCCTATAAAGCCATCCCCCTCAAGGGATGCCCTGCTGGAAGCTCCAATTCCGAGACATCAGCCATCAGGCGCATGGGCATGGCAAGCGCACGTTCGACAAGCTCCTCATCCGACATCGGGTCCAGGCATTCAACAACGAGCCATCTGGCTTTGATCGGGTCAGGGCACCCGGCGCAAAAGGCAAGAAGCACATAATTGTAGGTTTCCTCTGTCAGCCCATTTGCCTTGGGATGCATAATTTTATCTAGCAACTGAAGTAACTGTCCTTGATCTAGTTTGTCTTTCATGGTGTCCCCTTAGTTGGCACGTCCTGATTATGTTCCTATCTCAGGCTTGCCCAGTATCCGACGTTTCGGGCAAGGCCGGGTGTGCGTGACAGCGCTAGCCATTCGGGGCACCATTCCTGCCATGTCTGCGCGTCGGTTAAACCGGTACTGCACTTCAGCCAGGTAGCGCTTGGCATACTTTGCGAATTTGAAAGCATGATGGGTACCGGACAAGCCAGTTTTCAGATTTCCGAGCAACACATTGAGCCATTTGAACGGCTAATTTTCGCATCCCGCTTTGCCCTTCGGTGCCAGCACAACCCTGTGCTCATATCCCGGTCTTTCCAGCACTTCAAATCCGAGCAGACCATCCGATACAACACAACTTCCAGGTGCCACTGCCAACTTTGCCCATGGCGCCAGGGCGGCAAACGAGAACCCTGCGACGGGATCGAATCGGACGCCCTGCGGTCGACCTTCACTCATTTCTACTGCCGCGACGAAGGCCACTTTGTTCTTCGATCCGCGTCCAGGGCCGCTGCCAGTACGTTCGCCACCGAGATAGGCATCGTCAACACGCACATCGCCATGCAATGGGCTTTCGGCCTCGCAGGGGGCACGGGGTCACACTGACCCCGTGCCCCACTACAGTGCGCGAATATGTGAGAGAAAAATGCCCAAAAGTTTTACGCAGTCCTCATTGGAAAACTTTATATCTGGGAGCACCTCACGAAACGCACAATTCGGGTGTTCGACGGACCAAGTTAGTGCCCGTTCGAAGTCATCCTTTTGCGTTCCGATCACATTTCGCAGATATTCTGGGCGCAGATATCGTGTCAGTGATTTCTTTTCCTCGTTTACCTCGGAAATGTGAAAAGTAAAATATAAAATAATCCGGAGAAACGGAGCTACTTCTTCGGGGACCATTGAATTCTCGTTCATGTCTATTCCTTGAATTTAGACTTTAGTCGTAGGTTGGACCCAGCGGGATCTTGTGAGCATTTGGCCGCGGCACGGGGTCAGTGCCGACATTCGGACACAGGCTCTACAGTTTTTCCCCGACTGTCGTCCAACGTCGGCTAGTTTCCTAGTTCGCGCATACGTGCAACGAGCTGAACTGCCCAGCTCACCTTCCTATCGTTCGCTCCGAGATTATTCGCCGATTTCAAGCATTGTGACCGCTGCCGAATTCGTTAGCCCTGAAAATGGCAATGCCTCGGCTCACGGACGACATTGCATTACTTCTGAAGCGTTTGCTGACAGGAGCGTCCCGTCTGTCGGGATGAATTGGTCCGGGTCGGTTTGTCGACAATGATCCGTTGCATGCTTTAACGATGAGACGGTGAGTCGGCCGTGTGGCGCTTAGATATTCTTCACAGCGGGGCACGGGGTCAGCAGCGGGGCACGGGGTGCCGACATTCGGACACAAGCTCTACAGTTTATCCCCGACTGTCGTCCAACTTCGGCTAGTTTCCTAGTTCGCGCACACTTGCAACGAGCTGGACTGCCCAGCTCACCTTCTTATCGCTCACTCCGAAATTATTCTCCGATTTCAAGCATTGTGAACGCTGCCGAATTCGCTAGCCCTGAAAATGGCAATGCCTCGGCTCACGGACGACATCGCATTACTTCTGAAGCGTTTGCTGACAGGAGCGTTCCGTCTGTCGGGATGAATTGGCCCGGGTCGGTTTGTCGACAATGATCCGTTGCATGCTTCAACGATGGGACGATGGGACGGTGAGTCGGCCGTGTGGCGCTTAGATATTCTTCATGACCGGGAAGCTCGCCAACAGCGACAAACCGATGACCAAACCGCAGAGCCTGTGTCCGGATGTCGGCCCCGTGCCCCCCTGACCCCGTGCCCCCGCTGACCCCGTGCCCCCGCGAACAGGATACGAATCAGGCGGAACCGCGCAGCGGCTGGATAAGTTGCCCACTTGCCGAAACTGAGCCCGCCGCGCGCGCGCCGACACCGCCAACGCGTGCCACTTACTGCTCAGTCCGTGTCCGTTTATCGACACTGAGCCCGTGCCGGTCCTCAAATTCTTGGGCCGCATTTATGTCATTGAAAAGAGGAGCGCCCTGCTTCTTCAAAAACTCTACCGAATCCGCAATCAATTCGTCATCGTCTTCCATAAGACACCAATTTTTTCCATCAGAGTCGAAATAGTTTATTAAGCCGGAGCTTGAATCATCGAGGCAAGTAATATAAAACGATCCAATTTCCGCGTGGCTCAATAGGTATTCTTTCAACTCTTCCTCGCGATACTTTTTATAGGTCATGTTTTCACCGTTAGCGCCATGGTTCGAGGCCGGTTGCATAGAAGCGCGTTGGCTCCGGCTGTCCGGTCAAAATTTGAGAGACTGGGCGGGGAGCATTCGGATTTCGCGCCCAGTAATTGTTCAATACATTGATATCTGCTTTAGATGGTAGCAAACTGTTCAACCCGTCTGCATCCAAAGGATGCGAGTGGAGAGTCGGCCGAACTCCGCCGGGGATTGGGACACTCGTTGGGGAGCCGCTGCGCAACATCCAACTTCCGTTCTCTTTTGTCAAAAGGAACTCCACGCCAGACTTCTCGCCCGGGCAACGGGGTCAGCCCGGGCAACGGGGTCAGTGCCGACATTCGGACACAGGCTCTGCAGTTTATCCGCAACGTTGCTTTGGGATCCGATGTCGCCTAGTTGCAGGGGGGCACGGGGTCAGTGCCGACATTCGGACACAGGCTCTACTGTTTATCCCCGACTGTCGTCCAACTTCGGCTAGTTTCCTAGTTCGCGCACACTTGCAACGAGCTGGACTGCCCAGCTCACCTTCTTATCGCTCACTCCGAAATTATTCTCCGATTTCAAGCATTGTGAACGCTGCCGAATTCGCTAGCCCTGAAAATGGCAATGCCTCGGCTCACGGACGACATCGCATTACTTCTGAAGCGTTTGCTGACAGGAGCGTTCCGTCTGTCGCGGGCAACGGGGTCAGTGCCGACATTCGGACACAGGCTCTGCGGTTTATCCGCAACGTTGCTTTGGGATCCGATGTCGCCTAGTTGCTAGCGTCGCGCTCACATTCCATGCGCCGCACTGCCCGGCTCACCGTCTTATCACTCACCCCAAAATATTCGCCTATCTCAAGCATTGTAAATGCTGTCGATTCATAGGCCCTGAACATGGCCACGTCTCGATCGACGGACGACATCGCATACTCCTGAAGCGTCTTCGCTACGAGGCGTCGCTGGCCCCTCGTGATCGCCCTCAGGTTCGCTTGGCGCAGCAATTGGCGCTGTTGCTCAACAAATTTCGTATCACCCAGGATAACTTGGTGGCGAGTCGCTGCCAAGGGACTGCTTCGGCCTATCCCAGCTAAAACGAACGCTTCATAACATTGTCGCGCGGATTCGGGTTCATGACCAAACTGGTCCAAGATCCATTCGACACAAAGCCATGTCGGTGCAGAGACCTGGGCGATAGTAGCGCTAAAGCTGCTCCAGGGCCAATCCCCAGGCGCTGGGACCATACCCGCACGGACGGGATTCAGAACAACATAACGCGATAGTTCAAGGAGGTGCGACTCTTTCTGAACAAGGATGCCTTTGTAGCGCCCCTGCAGGACATGGCCCGCCAAGCGATGGCGGCGATTGAATGCCTGTGAGTACATCGCATTCAACTGGCGCATCCCTTGTGTTAGATTGCCGTCCACCGTTTCGATCATGACGTGGTAATGGTTGCCCATTTGGCAGTACGCGTGCACGATGAAGTTAAAGCGTTTGCACACAAGGCCAAGAATTGACAACCACTGTTCGCGGTCGGCCGTGTCAGTAAAAATCAGTTTGCGCCGGTCCCCGCGTGCGGTCACGTGGTAGAGCGCACCGGGGAATTCAATTCGCAGAGGCCTGGACATTGAACGACGCTAGCAGCACTCATAGCGGGCCAGTCTATTTCAATCAATCGGATTGATGTTCGTCCCGCCGTTCGCCTCGCATTCCAGCGAAGGATCAGAGCATGTCCGTTTATCGGGGGCATCAATCCGTGTCGCGTTGCCGACACGGCGCTCCTGCCTGCTCCTAGCGGCCAGCCGAGGTCGGAGCACCGTTGAGCATGCCCCGTAGAGAACTTGTCCAAATGTCGGACCCAGTGCCCTGCCCGCACCTTCCCGGGTAGAGCCTGTGTCCGAATGTCGGCACTGACCCCGTGCCCCCTCCTGACCCCGTGCCCCCTCCCGTTCTTCATGACCGGGAAGCTCGCCAACAGCGGCGAACCCATGGCCAAACCGCAGAGCCTGTGTCCGGATGTCGGCACTGACCCCGTGCCCCTGACCCCGTGCCCAGCCCGTAAAGAGGCACTCAGCTCAACACGGTGCTGAGCTGACGCTCACCCTTGAAACGGCCGTCTGCCACATTGGTCGTACGGCCCAACTAGTGGCCACGGGTTACTGCCGACAGTTGGACACGGGCTTTACAACGTCGGGGCATCATTGGTGCCAAACCGTAGAGCATGTGTCCGAATGTCGGCACTGCCCCCGTGCCCGTAGTTGGTGTCAAACCGTAGAGCCTGTGTCCGGATGTCGGCACTGACCCCGTGCCGCTCCTCGTGGTAGAGCGCACCGGGGAATTCAATTCGCAGAGGCCTGGACATTGCACGACGCTAGCAGCGCGCATAGCGGGGCCAGTCTATTTCAATCAATCGGATCGATGTTCGTCCCGCCGTTCACCTCGCATTCCAGCATTCCAGCATTCCAGCGAAGGGTCAGAGCATGTCCGTTTATCGGGAGGCATCAATCCGTGTCGCGTTGCCGACACGGCGCTCCTGCCTGCTCCTAGCGGCCAGCCGAGGTCGGAGCACCGTTGAGCATGCCCCGTAGAGAACTTGTCCAAATGTCGGACCCAGTGCCCTGCCCGCACCTTCCCTGTTAGAGCCTGTGTCCGAATGTCAGCACTGACCCCGTGCCCTGCTGCGCGCCCCCTGCTGATGGCCAAACCGTAGAGCCTGTGTCCGGATGTCGGCACTGACCCCGCGCCCTGGATGTCGGCACTGACCCCGCGCCACCTGCTGACCCCGCGCCACCTTCGGGCCGGAAGACCCGGCTGGGCGGTTTTTTGTCGGCCGGGGCCGCGCGCACAACATCACATCAATAGTCGATTCGCTGCTCTCCACGCTTACCGTAATTGACAACGCGGGCGAAGCCAAAGCCTGCCGGCAACGCCAACTGGCGAACGATTTTCTCTACAGCTGCAATCAAGAGATCAGGCTCCGCCATATCCGCCGCCACCTGAACCCAATAGGGCAAATCCTCATGAGCATCGTCATCAGTCAATGAAACGGTAAAGCTCAGACCATCGAGCGAACCCTTCAGATAGTACCCGTCAACATAATTGCTACTCTCTCGCTCCACGCCATCTTTTATTCCCACTGCATCAAAGAACATTTTTGCAAATGGCCTCAGACCTCCGCAGTGCTCCAGCGCTCCTAGCAAATTTACGTATTGCATCTATCCTGCTCCTCTATGGCTTTTTAACGACAACGATTGACGGCTGTTTCGGCAACATGCCGGGAGTGAATGCCCCAGGAGTTACGTCACGCCCCAGGTTATTCGTCCATGTTGTGGCCCAATCCTGAAGCAAAGGATAGTCCGGCAATATTTTTTTGGGATGCACAAAGCCGGGAATGTTCTTCGACGTTGTATAACCTTCCGTAAGCTGCTGGCTTTCGATAAAGAAGTCAATGTCGCTTTGGGGCCCAAACTGCGTACCCTTCGTAATACTATACCCAGTAACGGAGCTACCTCGAACGCCAATAGTGGCGTCCGTGATACCGCTCTGTTCGAGGGCACCTTGAAGATGTTGAGCCGCAGCCGAAAACTGCTCTTCTGGTGTAAAGCCGAGCGGAACAGTACGTGTTGCACCATTGATCGGCATGCCCGTCAACGTCCCTGAGCTATTTGCCCCAAGATCAGCATTTCGGGCTATCTTTTGGAGTTCAATCGACTCTACCAAACCAAACGTGAGCGATGAACGAAGGCCGCTAACGGATCTGAGCCCAATGTTCCAATCAGGCACACCAAGCGCCCGCAATTCCGCAGCTCCCTCCCTCACGAATGGCGCAGCCCCTAGTGTGGCGGCAAGCAGAACCTCGGTTCCATCGATTCCAGATCTACCGAACCTGCCACCCGTCGCAAAGGAGATGCCATTGTCTCCGGCCTGGACAGTCAGATCACCAACCGCGCCAGATATCGCACCGCCAAAAAAATATCCACCGAAACGACTTGCAACGCCAAATGCGTACCCGCCGGTTGCGATGCCCACTACCCCTGTCGCGGTTAACGCTGCGAAACCATACAATGAATCACGCAAGCCATTCGCGCGATTTAGTGCGTCGAGCGTTCTTGCGCTAGGATTGAGCTGGAAATCAAGTTCTGCAGCCTCTTTGCCATGCGTCCCGAACTGTTCCGACGTGAACTTGAGGAGCTCTAATTTCGCGCGTGGACTAAAAGTCGCAGCCAGCAGTTCATTAACATCCTTTGGCTCCCCCGCAGCTACCTCCCAAATTCCTATGCGTCCGCCCTTGGCATCAAGTATCTCATTATAGAGGCTGTGCGAACCGTCGACCACGAGCCTACTGCTTCCATTGATGACTGCCGGGCCTTGCGAATAATATTTCGAAGGATAAGGCACCAACTGACCGACTACTGTACGCCCACTATTTCTATTTGGCGTAATAAGGACCCCAGAATTACCCCAATAGGTAGCAGGAGGGGCTTTACCCCACGCCGTATCTCGTCGAGGCAACGGGTTATTATCCGCATCGAATTCGACAATATATCCTGTCGATTTTTCCGGTGAAACCTGATTCTGCGAAGTGGCCCTCGCCGATGCCAATTTTGACGGAGGTTTTGCAGCGTCACCTTGCGGCGCTGTCAAATCGTCAAGACGCGATAGGTCGATCTGAGACATCGGCCCGACCTCAACTGCTTTCAACGGTTCATCATTCAGCGGCCTCGCAGACGGACGTGCCGGCCCGACACCGGCGCTTTCTCCGGTTAAGTCTTCCCTGCGCGCTGCGTCCCCAAAAGCATACTGCGAAAGATAATCAGCCAGCCCATGGCCCTCAGTGGGTTTGTTCTTGAAACTACTGGCCAATGTGTTCCCAAATGCATCCCCCAAAACTTGGGATACCTGAATCCGTCCACCACTAACAATGGCCCTCGCCGCACTCCCCACCAGATTGGCACTGAACTTGCCAGTATAGCCGCCCAGCGAATCACCATACGCGGTTCCCGCGAACTTGTCGCCGAAGTACTGCGTCAGGACGCTGCCAGCGACAGCGCCCGCGACAGAGCTCCACTGGAAGTGGTCCTGCCAGCCAATGGCCACGCCAATACCCTGGGTCACCGCGTTGGCAGCGACTTGCATGCCAACAGAACCCCAGGAAAGTTCCTTCGCAGCTCCCCCACCAATGAAAGCGCTGAGCGAGGCCATCCCCACTGATTTCCAGCTGAACTTCTTCTGCGCGCCAATGGCAATCCCTACTCCTTGGCTGACAATGCTGCCAAGAGCCGCACCGACCACGTCACCGGCGGTCGCGATCACAGCAGCTGCCACCGGTCCAATTTCAGCCACTGCAATACCAGCGGCCTCAGCATACGCGGCACTCATGGCACCGGCAGCAGCACCGGCAGTGAGGTAAGTGACCACCGCTGCAACCACAATCATGATGACCATGCCCATGGCGCCGCAGCCTTTGTCGGCGGTCGGCGTCGGCAAGGTCGGCGTCAGGTCGCCGATCAGTTTCGACGGGTCATACGGCTGATAGCTCTGGAAACTGTTGTGGACGGTCGTGGAGCGCGCCGGGATCTGCAGCGCTGTTCCCGCTGTCAGGCCCTTGCCGCTAATCCCGTTGGCGTCGGCAATCAGGTACCACAGCGTCTCGTCGCCCCACACTGCCTTGGCGACCGAGGACAGGGTTTCGCCGTTCTCTTTCACCACATACACCGACGGGGCGCCATTGGCCACGACCGTACTGACCGGTACATAGTTGTTGGCAAAAATTCCCAGGTCGTCACCGCCGTCGCTGCCCAGCATCTCGCCATTGACCATCAGACTGTGCACGGCAAAGTTATCCGACTCGGCGCGCAGTACATGGCCCGCCGCATCGCTAAGGAAAGTGCGCTCGCGCACAAAACCGCTGCCGTTCGTCTTCGCCTCGCTCACACGGACCAGATTGCCATTCTGGTCGTAGTCGCTGACCGTCACGTTTGGCGCACCATCGTCTGTCTTGATGCTCAGCTTGGACTGGACATAGCTGTCGAAATAGGCGTACTCGGTCGTGTACACGAACTGGGCATTGGACTCCGATTCCGGCGGCACGACGCGGTAACCGGTCAGATGACCGGCCGCATCGTATCCCGCCAATGGCCGGTCCGCGCTCTTGCTGTAGTAGATATCGGTGAGCGCGTCGCCATGGATGTCGCGCTCCTTCTGGCGCACCACCTTGCCGGCGGCATCGTAGGCAAAGCTGCGGAAACTCGCATCCACACCCCAACGTGCCAGCTTGACTTTGTAGCCTTCTTTATCGGCCACGTCCGCGTCAATGCCGGACAGGGCCACCCGGTCGGCCATGTCATACTTGCGCAGATCGACCACCACGTCGTTGTAGGACGTGGTCTTCAGACGCCCCACATTGTCGTAGACGAACGATTCGATGATCTGACTGCCCGGCTCGGTTGCCGTGAGCAGATGGGTATCGGTCAGGCGGTTGCCGGCCAGGTCGTAGGTGAGCGCATGGCCATACTTGCCGTACTCATAGACCGGCGCCGCATCGGTGCCCGTGTTTTCGCCATTGACGATCAACTGCCGGTTCATCATGTCGTAGGTATTGAATACCTTGCCGGCCTTGGCGCCAGCATACTGGGTATCGACCGATACCCGGTTGCCATTTTTGTCGTAGGCGAACACTACCTTGAAACGGCCGTCTGCCACACTGGTCGTACGGCCCAACTGGTCGTATTTGATGTAGTTGTTCTGCAAGACCAGGTCTCGCGCAGGCGTTGGCGTCGGTGTTGGCGTCGGCGTCGGCGTCGGTGTCGGCGTCGGTGTCGGCGTTGGCGTTGGCGTCGGCGTTGGCGTTGGCGTCGGCGTTGGCGTTGGCGTCGGTGTCGGCGTTGGCGTCGGATGCAGCGCATCGTAGATCCGCTGCGCAAACGCAGTCTCATTGTCGCCTCGCAGCGAATCGATCATGCCCAGCACCACTTCGCCGCGCGAGAGGCCGTCATCGAGCCTGGCCTTGTACACATTGATCGTGGTCTGCGTTGGATACACGACCGTGATCGTCTGGAACACTTTCGCCACGAAGGTAGCCGAGGTCATGTTATACGGGAAGCGGTCCGCCGCTTCCGAGGTGCCAAACAGGCTGTCCGCAAGGTCGACGTCGGTGTAGCTGTTGTCGCTCAGGCGGTCGACAGCCAACTGCAGATCGGGCAGATCGGGGGCCCGGTTCAACACAGCCAGGTAGAGACTGACCACGCGCTCGGCTAGCGGCCCGGTTGGGTACACGTCACCGGGCGCATCCGTTGGCGCCACGAAGGACATGCTCATGACCATCGGCGCTTGTGTGGGCGTCGGCGTGGCCGATTGCACAGACTGCACGGACTGCACAGGCTGCACAGACGCCGTCGCTGCCTGGGTCTGGGCCGCCAGCGGCACATTCACCTCGGCAGCGGCCAGTTGCACGGTCTTTTCGCGCACACGGTTGCCAACGATGTCGTACACATAGGTCGTTACCTGGCGCAGGGCCCGGTCTTCAATTTTCGTCAGCAGGCCAGCATCGTAGGTATAGACCAGATCCTGAGACTTGCCTGCACTGCCGCGCGCGCTGGAGGTTTGCGCCAGCATCTGGTGCAAACCATCGTACTGGTAGCGCAGCGTTGCGCGGCCCAGGTCGGTGTGGTTGTCCACATTGCCTGTGGCCCGGTCGTAGACCCATTCCATGGTCCTGCCGTTGGCGTCGCGCTCCATGACCTTGCGGTGCATCGCATCATAGTAGTCGCGCACAATCACGCCAACCTGGTCGCGCGTACCTGTCACGTTGCCATCGAGGTCGTAGCGGGTGCGCGTTTCGCCGTTCGCGCTGTCGGTCGTGCTTACGCGCCGCCCCAGCTCGTCGTAGCGGAAGCCTTGCATATGCGTCAGCAACATCGGCGTGGCAGCCACGTTCATGCCACTGCCGCTGCCAATATTGGTCACCGTGTAGGTTTCCACCTGGTCCATCCAGCTGCTGCTCATGCGGCCCAGCATGTCGTAGCCGAAATGCGTGATCACATAGCGTTCACCCTCCATCTGGCGTGCCAGCAACGTGCGTTCGCCAAAGATGTTGAAACTGCTCTTGGTCAGCCCTCCTTCGGCATCACGTTCATAGGCCAGGTGGCCTTCGTTGTCATAGAACTGGCGCGTCAGGTAATCCATCGCGTCGCTGCTGCCGATCTGGCGGAACAGCGCGTCGTAATAGGTGTGCTGCGACCACGACTGGCCGCCTTCCGAACGGTCCACTGTCGTCTGGTCGGTTTGCAGATTGTCGCTGTTATAGCTGTAGACGGTGGCCCAGTCGGCATTGCGCGGGTCCGACACTTCGATCACATTGCCCCAGCGGTCGCTGCGCTCGCGCACCAGGCGCACGGCAGGTGAGGTGTCAAGGTCAACGCCATTGCTGGTCCAGACGGCCGTGTGGCTGCCAGGCGTGTCGGTCTCGTTCACTTCCAGCGTGCCGCTCTCGTGGTAGCGCTCGCCCAACGCGCCGCTCACGTCCAGCGTATAGCTACCAGGCGCAATCTTGCTCAAGTCGAGGATGGTGCTGTCGAACAGCTGTGTCAGCGCTGGCGTGAAGCTCACGCCGTCCTGGCCAGTCAAGGAAACGCGTACGTCTGCCGGCAAGGTCAGGTACGGGCCGCCCGTACTCTGCGAGGCAGACGCGCTTTGGCCAACCGTCGGATGCTCAAAGGTGGATAGGACGATCCAGTTGCCGTCGGCGTCTTGCTTGGAAATCTTGAACCAGTTGACGTTCTGGGCTTCGAAAGTCGGGCCAATGAAATTGAAGTTGGCAATGTACATGCCACTGCTGTCGCGGCCCAGCTGGTCCATCGAGAAGCTGTGTGCGCTTTCCCACGGCGTGTTCTGCGATGGCTCTGGCAACAGGTGGCCCTGATCGTCGAGGTAGTTGCCAGGTGCGTGGTTCCAGCTGAAGGTGACCAGCACGTCGCCATCGCCCAGATTCTCAGGCATGCTGAAGTCCGCGCGGAAGGCATTGACTCCCCGCCATCCCGGCGTGGTGGAGTTGGGATTATGTTCGTTGCCAGTTTCCTCTTCGGACTGGTGGTTCATGCCGTAGGTGGTGGTGCTGGACGGACTGCGCAGGACCAATTGTGCAGGCGGACTAAGCGAAATCGCGGGCGGAACAATGCCGCCGGTCGGATCACTTGCAGCAGTGCGGTGCAACACGGCCTTGCCTGACAAGTCGTAGAGGGTCTCGGTGCGTTCGAAGATCGGATTGTCCGAGTCAATCTGCGCAGCTGAGGCATACTTCTTCAGGTCGCCGTCGGATCCCGCCACCGTTGCGATACTGCGCAGTTGCAGCGACACGCCACCCGACATATCGTAGAACAGGACCTTTTCGATACGGTCACCGGCATTGGTACGCCAAACATTGCCGGCATTGTCATAGTCGCTGTACTCGTACTGCACGCCGTCGATACTACGCGCAGTCACTTCGCCAAAACTGTTATATACATTGTCCTGGCGCTTGACGTTGGCCGTGCCGCTCGCCATGTCGACCGAATTTCCCGTCGCCATGAGTTCATCGGTAGTGGCATGCCGCGTCTTGACCACGCCCGTGTTATCCGAGAAGGTAAGATCGACGGAAACCACGTCCAGCAAGCCGCCGCTAGGCTCGTCATCTTCGCGCCAGGCGAAGCTAACGCCAGTCGCGCCGCCCGTCATGGTCTTGGTATAGACGACATCACTTGCCGGCCTGCGGTAGTGCATGACCACCGACACCGTTGTGTTCGGCACCGGCGCATAAGTCAGGACCACGGAATTGTCGCCCGTCCAGATGTGCTGCCGCGTTTCCGGGTCGATCAGGTACTCGGCCGAATTCATGGAAATTATCCGGACCGGATCGCTGGCAAGCATGGTCGACGAGGTGCCCGGCGTAGTGACACGGTCGATGCGTCCTACCGCGTCGTAGTGGGTGATCTTGTACACCGTGCCCACCGTCTGGCCGCTGTCGGTGAGATTAAGCTGGGTCACACCCTGCCACTGCTTCACAGCACGGCCGAGTGCGTCATAGGAGACAAACGAGACTTTGCCTTCGGCATCGGTAATCTTGGTGGCGTTGCCATTGAGGTTGTACACCGTCGATGTGATGCGTCGTCCACTGCCAGCCATCGGTGTCTGCGTGCCCGCCACCGCCCCCTTGTCGTAAGAAATATTCAGCACCACATTGCCATACACGTCGCGCTTGAAGGCAACCAGCGTCGTGCGCGCCTCGTCCTGCTCCATGATGCCCAGATCGGACAAGCTCGCCGTGTCAAAACCTGCTTGCGCAGTGACGGCTGTCACGTGGCCAAGCACGTCGTAATAACTGCGCGTCACCCCGCCGAGCGAATCGGTGGTCGTGGTCAGGTTACCGACGTCGTCAAAACCATATTGCGTGAGCAGGTCGCGTGTTACCGTGTCCGGCGCGTCGCCTGCCAGGGTATCGACCGCGATATGCTGGCGTACCTGTTCAACTTTCCGGTTATCCAGGTCGTAGTGGTAGCTGGTGTCGCGGTCCTTGGCGTCGGTCTGCACATACTGAAAGACATTGTTTTGCCACTCTTCCAGTTCGCTCAGTCCACTGCCCGTCTCTTCCCAGCGGGTACTACCATTCCATGCACCGTCACCAATCAGGTGAGCGAATTCGTGCACTGCAATCTGGTTGCCCACCTGGTCGTATTCCATGGTGGTGAGGTAGCCGCCGACATTGCTCGCTTCGTCGCGATCGCGCGCGGGGTCTCCCAGGCCAAACCAGTTCTCCGCCGTATCGGCAACGACGAACTGGGCGATTTTCTGCCCTTTGCGGTCGTACAGCAGGCGCGTCACCGATGACACCGACTGTTCGGTATCGTCGTATGGCCTGTCCGCCTTGGCCAGCGCCACGCGTTGCTCGATCAGTTCCCCGTAAGCGTTGTAGCGGTTGCGGGTCACTTTTTGACCAGCAAACGTCGCCACCTCGCCCACCTCATACGACTGCACTACTTGGTGGTATTGGCTCACTCCTTCGATTTTGCGAACAACGCGGTGTCCTGCGTCATAACTCATCTCGATGCTGCGATCACCACTGCCGCCCAGGGCGGCCATCGCATCGCGTAGTGATACCGTATCGGGTGCGTTGGCATCGAAGCTTGCCACCGGCAATAGACCCAGGACTGCACGCACCTGGGCATCGAAGGTGGAACCTCCGGTGGCGGGCAACTGGCCCACGCTGGAAATCGCTTCGAGCAGCACTGCCTCGCGCGATGCATAGCCGAGGTATTCGACCAGCCCGGATTGACGCCTCTCTTCGATATGGTTGCCAGTCGATGTGATCAACGCCGCCACAAAATCGTCCGCATTCATATCCGCAGGAAAGCGTAGCTGCCCTTCAGCAGAATTGAACAGCTGCGCCGCAATGGCCTGTAAGGTAATGCCGGAGCGAACGGCGCGATAGTTCGCTGCAAGCTCATCCGGTGTCGGTGCGCGCTGCAAGATGGCAAGAAAGATCTGGTCTATGGCAATTTCCGCCGAGCGCCCCGGGGCGGGCAGAATATTGCTTAGCTTGGCATTCCAGGAACGCAGGTCGCTGGCGCCGGCAATGCTGTGCACGAAACTATCGACCACAGCGCCGCGCGTGACGCCTGCTGTGGCGGCCAAGCTGGAAAAGCGGTTGAGCTCCGCTTGACTTGGCGCGCGCCCCAGCACGGTGGAGTACAGCGCATTGATGAAACCAGCCGTGTCGGCCGGGAAGGCCTGCGCGTCTGCGCTGGCGAGCATCATGTCGGCCACTTGCGCAAATGATTTGCCTGCAGAAAAAGCGTCCAGGCTCAGGGCTTGCAAGGCCGCCCCAGGTGCATGGCCAAGCAATGCTGCTGCCAACTGTGCAAGCTGGACCTGGCCGGCCGCGCTGGTGAGCGCTTGTGCATAGCGCGTCAGGCGCGTGACATTGCCTTGCGCATCGTACTCATAAGCGGTGATGTTGCCCACCGCATCAATGTCCATGCTCAGCATGCCGCGCTGGTCATAGACCTTGCGTGTGACGTTACCCAGCGCGTCAGTGTTGCTGATCGCATTGCCCAGCGCATCATAGGCCACGCTGCTGATGGCGCCGGTGGCCTGGGCGATTTCAACCGCATCGACGTTGTTGACGGCAAAGGTCTCGGCTGCAGCATTGTAGATGCTCACGGCAGGCGCTGTCGTCTTGATCTGATGCCCGACCAGGTCGAACTCATACTTTGTCTTGCGCTCGTAGTCGGCCAGCCCGACCGCCTCGGTATTGGCCGTGACGTGGCCGAAGGCGTCATATTCTATGCGGGAGACCATCGCGTAGGTGCTCTCGACACCGGCATTGTTCACCACGCTCGTCGCCGGACTGTGCTCGGCAACCAAGCGACCCGCAGCGTCATAGTCGTAGGTCCAGCGCGACTGCGCCTTGTTCACGAACGCCGTTTTGCGACCAACATTGTCGTACTCGAAGTGTTCGGTCAAATTAAGCGCATCGGTTGCTGCGATGACATTGCCCAGCGCATCGTATTGGTAGTGCATATGCCGGTTTTGCGGATTGAACGCATCGACCAGGCTTGCCATGTCAGCCAGGCTGACAATGACGACATCGTCCGCCACAGGTGACGGGTTCGGCGCATACTGGATCGTATCGGCGACCCGGCCCACGCCGTCATACGTGGTGCCGGTCACGTATCCGGCCGCATCGATGGCGTACTGCAGTCGGCCATCCAGATCGTAGACATAGCGTTCGCTGCGTTCGTATTGCGCTGTCGACACCAGGTTGCCCAGGCCGTCGTATTGGTTTGTGCGCAAGGCGGTGCCCGCCTCTTCCGCCGTTTTTACACGGTTCAACCCATCGTAGCTGTAGTTGTTGGCTGTGTCGCCCTCGCGCACGTCTGCCACAAAGGACGCGAGCGTCAATGGCGCCGAGGTAACAAGCATCCGGACGCCATTCGTTTGCCGGCGTAGCAGATTGCCTGCAGCGTCGTAATCCATGCGCTGCACAGCGCCCACACCGTCAACGCTGTAGCGCAGGCGGTTGACGCTGTCGTACACCAGGTGGGTGATGGCATCGTGGGCCAGGTCCAGCGGCTGGCTTTGGATCCATGCCGCCAGCTGCGCCTGGGTCGGCACGGCAGCAAGCGTGGCCGAGGACAGGAAATTGCCATGGGCCCGGGTCAGCACGCGGTTGCCCGCAGCATCATAGGTGGACTCGACCACGGACCAGAGCATTTTACCGTCCGCACCCAGGTGCTGGGCAGAAGCGCTGGCAACCTGGCGGTTGAGCGCGTCGTAGACGAAACGGGTTTGCTGATCGTGGGCGGGGTCTGCCGTGACGCTGGCAAACCAGGCAGCTGGCGTCAGCGGGGCTGACGATGGACTGCTCCCGCCGCCATAGCCACCATAACCACCACCCGCAAAATACACGGGCGTTTGCGTCGTATCGGAAGGACCTGGCGAGACCAGCTTGGTGGCATACGCTGTGCGTGCCACCAAATTGCCCGCCTTGTCATATTGCTGATGGGCGATCGACCACGACACCACGGTTCCCAACGCATTGATCTCTTGCGCCACGGCGGTGTCGACCAGGCGACCGAGGGCGTCGTAATTCATCCGCTGCATGCTGAGCGCTGGGCCGCTTACGCTGTTGGCAGCGCTGATCGTGAGGACCCGGTCATCTGCGTCGTAGGTATAGCGGGTTGCTCCGCCTTTGGCGTTGACGCTGCTGCTCACGCGCCCGCGTGCGTCGTAGGCAAGCGTTGTCTTGAGGTCGTCGGCAGGACGGGCGAGGTTAGGCAGCGCTGCGGCCACCTCATCGAAGCTATAACTGGCAGCGACGCTGATGCGTGTGCTGTATTGAACGCTGGTCTGTACGCGATTTTGCGCGTTGTAGCGCGTTTCACTGACCGCGCCCGTGCCCGAAATGGTAAAGCGCAAACGGCCATCGCGATCGTAGACCTGATGCGAGGTGCTGTCGCGCTGGAGGTCTTCCACCACCGCCAGGCTGGTCTGACCAGGCACAGGGGCGTCGGGCAAGCTGTTAATGTCAAGCGGCGTCGCGTAGCGCGTGGTGGCGACGACCCGGCTGTTTTCATCGTAACTGAGGCGCGTGACGCCGCCTTCGGCATCCACCTGTTCGCTCAGGCGGTTGTTGGCGTCGTAATAGAAATGCGTGACGTGGCCGTTGGCATCAGTACTGGTGCGCACATTGCCCGCACTGTCGTAACGCACCGATGAGGTAATCGCCTGACCGCCCTCATCGAGCGTCGTGCTCAAGGTGCGGCCAAATTCATCGTAAGTGTAAAAAGTCACCACGCCCGTCGGACTGGTGACCCGTTCGACCTGACCCTGGGCGTTGTACGCATAGCTGGTAGTCAGGTTCAGGCCGCCAGCGTCGAGCGTGGTCGCGCTGACTTCGCCCTTGCTGTTGTAGTCGTGGCGCGTCTTGATGCCCGAGGGATCGGTCACCACCAGCAACTGCCCTGCCCCGTCATACTCAAACGTTGTGCGCAGGTTCTGCCCACCGGCGTCAAGCGTACTGGTGTGCACGCGACCGGCAGCGTCATAGGTAAAGCTGGTCTTGACACCGGTGGCGTCGAGCACATAGTCGACGCGACCGACATCGTCGTAAAAGGTTTGACTTTGGATGCCTACGCCGTCGCTCACGGAGGTCAAGGCGCCATCGAGGTTGTAGCTGCGGCTACTCGTGTCGCTGCCCACCTTGGTCGTGGCCGGCTTGCCGTACAAGCCGTTGGTGATGGTAGTGATGACGCCCTCGGGGCTGGTCATCGTCATCGTGCGCGCCACGGTGTTGTAGCTGTAACTGGTTTTGTTGCTGCGGCCATCCCATTGCGCCTTGACGCGGCCGAATGCGTCGTACTCGGTTTGGGTAGCCGGCGTCAGGCTGGCCTGCATGGTGACCGGGCGGCCCAGCTTGTCGTAGCCTATCTGGGTGCCTACGCCGCCCACGTTGCGCACGTCTTCGCGGCCCAGGGCATCGTAGTGATGGGTTTCCAGCACTGATGGGCTGTTCCAGGCATTGACCATGCGCTCGAGCAGGCGCCCGCCACTGTCGTAATGCATGGTCGTGCTAACGTCATTGTCGACCAGCACGCTCACCTCGCGGAAGGCGTCGTAGTCCATGGTCTGCACGCCGGACGGGCCGCTGCTGACTCTGAGGGAACCGACCCCGTTGTACTGATAGGTGGTGACCAGATCGTGGTCACTGTCGCCCAGCGCCGACAGCGCTGTCTGGATGGCCGACGTCAGCTTGCCGCCGGTGTAGGTGGCGACTGCCGCCAGGTGGGTGGCAAAGCGCGTTACCGAGGCCAGTTCATTGAATGCCGTGTAGGTGCGCGCTTCGACTTCGCCATCAGCATTGATCGTCGCGGCAAGGCGGCCATCGACATCATAGTAGTAGACTGTCTTGTTGCCCGCTTCGGTCTGGCTGGCCAGGCGGCCGCCGGCGTCGTAGGTGTATTGAATGCCGTAGCGGCGGTAGATGGCACTGCTTTGGCTCTGATCCATCCACGGGCTCAGCAGACGCGCGCCTTCTGGCCGCAGTTCACTGATGACGCGGCCATGAATGTCGCGCACCACCACGCTTTTCGATGCGACCGCGCCAGGATATTGCTCGGTGGTCGACAACAGGCGGTCAAGCTTGTCGTAGACATAGTCGGTGGTCTTGCCGTCCGGTTCCACCTGGCGCGTCATCTTGCCCAGCGTGTAGCCGAAGGTCCAGACCTGCTTTTCCGTACTCGGGCCGGGGCGCAGGCTGGCCAGCGTAGCGCCCTCGCTCCACAGCACGCGGTCCGCATAGCGGGTCTTGCTGGCCACGTTACCATTGCCGTCGTAGGTAAATTCGGTCAGGTAGGATTCGCCGTCCACCTGGGCGCTGAGATTGCCGCGCTGATCATAGTAGGAATACTCGGTGATATCGGTATCGACATAATGGGTGGCGCTGACCTGCCCTGCGGCGTCGCGCAGGAACTCGGTGTGCACGCCGCCGACAATCGACTCGCTCATGCGTCCTGCATCATCGTAGACAAATGTCGAGACGCGGTCCTGCGCGGAAGCGTCCGGCGTGGCGCTCGCTGCGACGTCATCGGTACCAGGATCGATCGCATTGGCATAGGCGCGCGATTCACTGATCTGGCCATTGCCATCGTAACTGAGGTCGGTGACGAACCCGAGCGCGTCCACGGTACGTGCCAGGCGGCCTGCCGCGTCGTAGGCCTGCCACTGGGAACGGTCGGCTGGATCATCGAGCAAGCCGACGTCGCTCGCGCGCATGGTGCTCAGGTTCATGCCAGCGGCGATGCTGGCAGCCACGTCCACCGGCAACGCGTGCTCGGTGCTACGGGTCAGTTGCCCGTCGGCGTTGTAGGCGTAGGTGGTCGCGTTGCCAGCCGGGTCGACCGCCATGCTCTTGCGGCCCATATCGTCATAGAAGAAATAGGACTTGGCGCCGCTCGGATCCTGGGCCATGGTCAGATTGCCGGCCTGGTCGTACTTGTAGAAATTCTCCAGCAGTAAGTTGCCGGCGCCGTCAGATTGCTGGGTCCAAATGACCCGGCCACTCGCATCGAAGATTTGCTTGAAGGGGTGGTAGCCGTCCGCGAGCAAGGTCGTGCTCATTGTCGTCAACTGGCCCAGCCGCAGAATCGGCTTGTCATCCCAGATGGTCGTGGTGGTGCGGGCCGTGCCTTCAGTCGAGGTCACAACGCGGCCCAATCCATCATGCACATAACTGCGCTGGTTGCCATTCGCGTCCAGGGTGCTGAGCAGCTGCCCAGCCTGGTCGTAGGTAAAATGAACGACGGACTGCTTGCCGTTCAAGACGCCTTCGCCGGTCGCAGGATCGAGGGCCGCGAAGGTGGTCGCCGACTCGGCCATGCCGCGCACATCGTAAGTAAAGGTTGTGCGCACCGCGTTCCCGCGCTCGGCAAACGCCAGTGGCGCCAGTTGCTCGGCGGTCGGATACGCCTGTTCGTCGGCACCGATTTCCAGGCGCAAGCCGGTGTACTGGATCGTGTCGGTCAGCTGGCGTTGGGCGTTGTAGCGGTATTCGGTCACGCCATGCTTGGCATCGATCAGGAAACGCAGATTGCCGGCACTGTCGTAGACGCGCTGGGACAGCTCAGGCCGGAAGTCCGCCTCCTCGCCCTCGACCACGCCAGCGAGCGCGTAGCGCGTTTCCGTGTGCAACAGATTGTCGGCGCCATAAGTACGCTTGATGACGTCGCCGGCCGCGTTACGTTCATAAATGCAGTTGCCCTGCACATCGTAGTCGCGCACGGTCTCGTTGCCCAGCGCATCGGTCACCTTGATAACATTGCCGCTGGTATCGTAAGCGTATTGGGTCAGTTCGTCCGGCGCGCCGTCGGTGCGCTCGGTATTGACCGCACTGAGCAAACCCTGATCCATATTGAAGGAGCTCACCACGCCACGCTGATCGGTCACGCGCGTGAGGCTATTCCCGACGTAGCTGAAGGTTTCGCTCTCATACATGCCATCGCTGACAGAATGGACGCGGTGGCTGTCCGCCTCGTAGGTGATGAACAGCTTGGCACCGTCAAGCTGGGTGATGGTGGCCACCCGTTTGCTGTTACCCTCGTAGGTGTACCTGGTCCAGGAATAATTGCCATCGCTGATGGCACCGTCTTGCGGTGTGATGTCGGTGCGTACTTCCTGCAAACGGTTTTGCGTATCGTAGAGATAGCTGACGCGCTTGAGCGAGAACAGTGCGGGGCCACCGCCGCCCTGGCCCAGATATTTCACTTCTACGCTGGTCAGATTGCGCCCGGTCGCCGTATCGTAGCTAAAGAAGGTCCCGCCGCCGGTGGCGTCAACCACCTTGTCGAGCAAACCATTGGCCGTGTAGAAGTAACTCAGATTGCTCGATGGTGTGCTGTCGCCCGATTGCAGCAGCCGGCCCGTCGCATCGTAGATTTCATAAGCATGGGTGGCGCCATCGTGCCAGGTCCACTGATTCGTGGCGCTGTCCCAAGTAATGCTGTCGTTCGCGCCGGCACCATCCGTGCTCGTGTAGCGGGTGTACGGCAAGCTGGAGCTGCCCGCATAACTGATGGCCGTGCCGTCGCCGTCAATGCGTACGATGGTGGCCGTGGCCGGGTCGGCGTCGGGCGCGCTGAACACCAGCTTCTTCGACAGGCTCAGTTGCCAGTTGTCGCCATTATCGTCCGTCATTTGGCCGAGCGAGTTGTAGGTACGTGCCAGCTGGATGCCGCCATTGCCGGCCGATGCCACAAAGTCGTCCTGGTGCTGCAACATGAGGTTGCCATTGGCTGCATTGACGACGACCGCATCACCGGCCGCCCCCACCTTCCCCGCGCCCAGCAGCGTAGCGCCGCCCAACAGGGAACCCGAACTGTTCATCAAACCCAAACCATTACCTGCAACGACTGCGACCATTTTTTATTTTCCTAAGTAACTTTTGACCGGTTTCTGACCGGCTTGCGGGATGGTCCGTACTGCCAAGCAACTCGACAGCCGCGGCCATACCGCCTTGATACGCAATGTATCCAGGGATTTTTTGGATTGTTTAGTGGAAATTGAAATTATTTTTAAGAAATTCAAAAAAACCATTGGCAACAGGCTTTAAGTGCCAATTCAACAACTTTTCAGGGAGAAAGTCCGACAAGGCGGGCGCCGGGGGCCGTGCCCGGACGCAGCAAGGCCGCTCCCCAGGGGCCCCGGCACCGCCTATTCTTTAATGCATGGTGACAGTCGCGTAAGACTTCAAATTCACCGCATTGGGAATTTCGGCCATGGAGAGCACACGTAAATGGGGAATGACGCGCTCCGAAAGAGCACGCAAGTGACGTCGCAAATCAGGCGAACATAGCAGAACGGGCAACATATTGCCCTTCATCATGCGTTCCGATTGGGCGGACAGGCGGGCCAGTAATTGTTCAGCAAATTTCGGCTCCACCACCAGGGTCGATCCCATGTCGGCGCTGCGCACGCTTTGCATGAGGCTCTGTTCAATGGCTGGATCCAGGGTCAGCACTTGCAAGGCGGTCAGATTGCCCAACAGCGATTGGCAAATGGCCGGGCCCAGTTTCTGGCGCACCACTTCGGTCAGATAACCAAGGTCCTTGCTGTTGCGACCCACATCGACCAGGGTTTCCAGCACCAATTCCAGATTGCGGATGGAGACCTTTTCCTTAAGCAGGTTTTGCAGGATCTTTTGCACATCGCTCACCGAGACGATGGTCGGTATCAATTCTTCAACCAGGCCAGGCTGCTGTTCGCGCACGCGCTGCAGCAGACGGTCCGTTTCCGTGCGCGTGAGCAGCGCTGCCGATTGCTGCTTGAGCACCTCGCTCAAGTGGGTGATGAAGACCGTGGTGGCGTCCACCAGGGTGTAGCGCGCAGCGCGGGCGAAGTCCTTGTCCGCGTCCTCGATCCATACGGCCGGCAAGCCATAGGTGGGCTCGCGCGTTTCGATTCCCTTGATCGGGCGCGCTTCGCCGCCGCCATGAATGGCCAGCGTGCGATCGGTCATGATGTCGCCACGGCCGCCCAGAACGCCAAACACATACAGTTCGTAAGCATTCGGGCCCAGGTTGGGCGCGTCGCGAAAGCGCACGCGTGGCAAGACCATGCCCGACTCCAGCGCGTACTGCTTGCGGATGGCGGCAATGCGTTCCATGAAGATGGTTTGCTCGCCTGATACCAGCGGCGCCAGGTTGGCGCCCACCAGCACCTCCACCGCTTCGACCTTGAGCATATCGTAGGTGCTTTGCTCGGCTGTCGCAGCGGCCGTGGCGCCCTCCTCGGCCTTGGGGTCCTCCTTGCGGGCCTGCTTGCGGCTGACCACAAAGGCCGAGACAAGCAGCACCGCAATAATGCCCAGCAACGGCAACGATGGCAAGCCAGGCAGGAACAACATGACCGACAGCGCCGCTGCCACAATGTACATGGTCTTGGGGAAGCTGGTGATTTGGCGCAGCACTTCGGTGCTGAGGTTACCGTCCGAGGCCGAGCGGGTGACGATGATACCGGTACCAACGGCAATGACCAGGGCCGGGACCTGGGTCACGATGCCGTCGCCCACGGTGAGCAGAGTGAAGGTATGCAGGGCTTCATCCCAGCGCATGCCCATCTGCATGACGCCAATCACCAGGCCGCCAATGATGTTAATCAGCAGGATCACGATGCCGGCAATGGCATCCCCCTTGACGAACTTGCTGGCGCCGTCCATGGCGCCATAGAAGCCCGTTTCCTTTTCCAGGGTCTTGCGGCGGCGCTTGGCTTCATCCTGGTCGATGAAGCCCATGTTCAAGTCAGCGTCGATACTCATTTGCTGGCCTGGCATACTGTCAAGCGTGAAGCGGGCTGCCACTTCGGACACGCGCTGGGCGCCATTGGTCACCACCACATACTGCACCACCACCAGGATCAGGAACACGATCATGCCGATGACGTAGTTGCCGCCGATGACGTAGGAGCCGATCGCACCGATCACATGGCCGGCATTGGCGTCAGTGAGGATCAGGCGGGTTGCAGCCACATTAAGCGCAAGGCGAAACAAGGTGGCAATGAGCAGCAGCGAAGGAAAGGTGGAGAACTCCACAGGCCGGCCGATGTAAAAGGTCAGCAGCAAGATCAGCAAGGCAAAGCTGACGTTGACCAGGATCAGGCAATCCAGGGCCACCGAAGGGATAGGCACGAACAGCACCGTGAGGATGCCCACGACCAGCAAGACCATCACCAGGTCGGAGTTACCAGTGAGAAAACGACGCAACATCAGACTGCCTTTCTTGAAGCGCGCTTCGCTTCGCGCATTGAATAGACCCACACCATGATTTTTGCCACCTGCGGATACCATTTTTCCGGCACATAGCCGTCATAATCGACTTCGCGGAACAGGGCCCGCGCCAACAATTTATTCTGAACGATGGGAATGTGATGCTGTCGCGCCAGCGCGCGCATCTGGTGCGCCAGGTCGCCGGCGCCCTTGGCCACCACCTGGGGTGCGCCCGACTTGCCGTGCTGGTAAGTGAGCGCCACGGCAAAGTGGGTAGGATTGGTGATGAGCACATCGGCGCTGGGCACCTTGGCCATGGACTTGCTGCGCTTGAGCACTTCCTTGCGCAATTCACGAATGCGCGAGCGGATGCGCGGATCGCCCTCGCGGTTCTTCGACTCATCCTTGACGTCGCGTTTGCTCATCCGCATTTTTTTCGAAAACTCCCAGCGCGTAAACACCAGGTCGATCAAACCAATGGCCAGCAGTGCCAGCACCAGCTTGACCAGCAGTCCCGCCGCCAGGCCGATGAGGATACGGGCATAGCCTTTCGGCTCGAGCGTGGTCAAGCCCAACAGGCCCGGCACGGCGTCGCGCACCAGCACGTAGAGCAAAGCGCCCAGCACCAGTAGCTTGATCAGGCTCTTGACCGTTTCAAACACGGTGCGCATGGAAAAAATGCGCTTCAAGCCGGCGGCCGGGCTGATGCGGCTCAGGTCAGGCTTGATCGGGTGGAAGCTGAAGATGGGACCGGTCTGGAACACATTGACCACCACTGCCGTGACCGCCAGGATCAAGAGCAAGGGGCCAAGCACAATCAGCATGCCAGTGGCGAGCTGCCCCATCCAGGACGCCACGCCGTCCACGCTCCATGGCGCGGCCGAAGCATGTCCCAGGATCTGCTGCTGCATGCGCAGCAACTGGCGCAGTGAATCCCAGCCGCTGGCATAGATGGCCACGGCGAGCGCCGCCATCACCGTCATGGCGGTGAAGTCGCTGCTCTTTGCCACGGAACCCTTCTTGCGGGCGTCGTCCAGTTTATGGGGCGTCGCCTGTTCGGAGAGGTCAGAATCCTTGTCTGCCATTTATGCCAGTACCTGTTCCCAAAATTGAAAAATCGATGCGTATACCTTGCTCATTGCCGGCCCCAGGGTGGAGATGGTCAGCGCGAAAATCGCTATCCCGGCAAACAATTTCACCGGCACCAGCACGATGATCACGTTCATTTGCGGCAGCACGCGCGAAATGACGGCCAACCCCACTTCCAGCAACAGCATGCACAGCATCACCGGCACGATGAGGGAGACCCCCAGCGAAAACATCAGCCCAAACTGGCGCAACACGGCGTCCACCCCGAGTGCTGAAAAACCGGCGCCTGGCGGTACTTGCTGCAGCGAAAACGCGATCCCGCGCAAGAAAGCGTGGTGGGCGTCCAACGCAAAAAACACCACCACCGCCACCATATTGAGCATGGTGGAAAACAGAGGCGCCCCAGCGCGGGTGACCGGGTCATAAACGCTGCCGATGCCAAAGCCGCTTTGCACATCGAGAACCTTGCCGGCCACTGAAAACGCGCCAAAGGCTGCCATGACGCCAAAGGCCATCGTCGCGCCCACCGCCACCTCCTGCACCGCCGCCAGCACCACGGGACCTGGCGTGAGCGCCACCGGGGCGCCTGCCACATGGAGCCCTGAGACCATCAGGGCGCTGAGCATGATGGTGATGAGTACACGCACCGTCACCAAGCCATTCAAGCCCGTGAAAATGGGCGACATCATCAGCAGCACGCCGATGCGCAGTGCGACCAGGAAGACCGACATGGCCCATGCCGGATCGACGTTGATGGACATGCTGGTTCGCGCCTAGAAGTAATTGGGAATGTTGGCGATCAGGGCGCTGGAAAAGCCGACCAGGCGCTTGAGCATCCACGGGCCGCACACCACCAGCACCACCACCGCCCCAATAATCTTGGGGATGAAGGTGAGCGAGGCTTCCTGGATCTGGGTGACCACCTGCACCACGCTAACGAGCAGGCCGACCACCAGCGTCACCGCCATGAGGGGCGCTGAAATGAGCAGCGCGTTCCATAGCAGGTCGGACAGCAGTTGCAAAGCCAGATCGGAGCGCATGGATCAATCTCCGACCTGACGCTTGACCAGGCTGGCCAAGGATTCGCCTGTGATGGTCTTGTGCATGCCCATGACGCGATAGGCAATGGCCTTGAAGCGTTCCGGGTCGCTGGTCTGGCCGCTCAGCACCATCTGCGCATAGCGCGCCGACAACGATTGCGGATCCAGGCCCAGGGCACGGCGGATGCTCGCTTCGGCCGCTTCGCGCTCGCCGCGCAGCGCTTGCACCACGGCCACGCCGCCATGGCTCTCGCCGAAATTGCGGTCCAGGGCCAGGGCCGTATCGAAGGCAGCGGCGGCCCCGGCCATGTCCTGGGCGAACAGGCGGCACCAGGCCAGGCCATGCCAGGTTCCGATGTGACCAGGCATATAGACCAGTGCTTGTTCCAGCTGGACGGCAGCGCCGGCCAGGTCGCGTCGCAGCAAGCTGGCCATGCCCAGGCCGGACCAGCTACGTCCTTCACGCGGGTTCATGGACAGCACTTCGTTATAGCGTTCGATGGCGATATCGGCGTTGGCATGGGCCAGTGCCAGCGAGGCGTTGACGACCAGCGCTTCGAGCGGACGCACGCCGCCGGCCAGGGCCGCGTCGGACATGGCCGTGGCCTCCTCGACCTTGCCATCGTCCATATACATCAGGCTCGCCGCGGCGAGAAATACCGGCACGCCAGCGAGTCGCTCACGGTGCGCTGCCACCAGCGCCTGGGCGCCTTCGAAGTCACCGACGTGGTGCAAGGCGCGCACCAGCAGGATCGCCGCTTCCGGCGCGAGCGCCGGGTCAGCACGGTAGCCCTCCATGGTGGCCAGCGCCGCCACGTAATCGCCGCCGCGGAACTGGCATTCGGCCAGGCTAAAGGCAACATTGGCGTCCGGATGGGCGGCCAGTACGGCAGCGAACAAGGGGGCCGCTTCGCTCCAGCGCTGCTGCGCCACCAGCACGTGGCCACGCCGGTACTGGAAGAAAGGATCCTGGGGATACTGGCCGCAGGCCGCATCGACGTGACGCTGGGCACGCGCGATGTCGCCGGCCGTCAAACTGAGGTCAATGACCATGGCCAGCAATTCGGTGTTGCCCGGATCGACCTGCAAATAGCCTTCAGCCCGCGCCAATTGCTGGTTCAGTTGTTCTGGTGTTGCCTTGTCAGCCTGTTGCATGCACGTACTCACGAATTAAGAGGGGAACGGAAAAACATTAATCATTCTTGGACAGCAGATGGGCAATGGCGTCTTGCACCAGGGTCGCGGTGGCGGCATCGCCTTCGAGCGCCCCCTGCACATCGTCAAGCAACTGGTAGAAGCGCGGATCATTGACCAGCTCTTCGCCCAGGTGGGACAGCAGCACCGCTTCCAGGAACACCCGAAAAGCCTTGCGGCCACGCTGGGGATCGCCAGGCGCCAGTTGGCGGATGCGCAATTCGACCAGGCCCGCCAGATTCGGCTCGGCGTAGCGCCCACCCTGCCTGGCGCGCGCGTCGAGCTTGCGGGCCGAGGCCGCGGGCGCGCGCGCCGCCAGCTGGGAACGGATGACCGTGACCAGTTGGCTGACTGTGGAAATCGATGCGCTCACCCTGGCATTCCTTATTGACCGCTATTGCCGGTGTAGGCCGACAACAGCAGGTGGTTGCTGCCCTCGGTTTCCGCCACTGGTGCTTCCTGACTTGCCGGGGCTACCTGGCCGGCAGCGCGCAGGCGGGCCACTTCGTCGACAATCCGGCGCATGTCATTGTTGAGCGGCGCATTGTTGGTATTTAAGGCCATGCCCGTTTCCAGGTCACGCACGCAGTCATCGAACTGGTCTTTCATCAAATGCACGAGGCCGGTGCCAAAGTGGCGCAGCGCTTCACTGGCAGGCAGTTCAGCCAAGGGCGTGAGCGTGGTTTCCGCCTGGACCGCATCGCCGCCGGACAGCCACAACAAGCCGAGCTGCAAACGCGCCACGGCCAGCGCCGGGTCGATGGCCAAGGCCGCCTCCATTTCGCCGGCCGCACGGTCGTACATCTTGATCTGGGCATAGTGGGCGCCCAGCAGGTAGTGGGCAGTGGCGTTGGCGTCGGGGCGCGTCACCGCTTCCTTCAGGTAGCCAATGGCGGCGGCATCGTCATCGATGGCGCTGGCGTTGGTTGCCAACTGCAGTAGCTCGGCCTGGTCCAGCATGGCCAATGTGGTCTGGGTCATATCATTCTCCTGAAAATAAAAGGCCCGTGGGCGCTGTTTCCTGTGGCGTGCCTAGAAATGCACATCAATTTCATCCGGTTTCTTCAATAGCGTCCGCAACATGCCGAGCGCCTCCTTGTGCAATTGCGAAATGCGGCCGCGCGTCAAACCCAGGGCACTGGCCACCTCGCCAAACTCCATCTGCTGTAAATAATGCAATTCGATGACCTGGCGCTGGCGTTGGCTCAGCGCCTGCACCGCTGCGGCTATGCGAACCTGCAACTGTTTTAGTTCCACCCCATCATAACTATTGTCCGCATACTCGCCTTCCTGCTCCTGGTGCATGCCCGTGCCTTCCAGCACGAAGCCCACTGCCAGGCCAATGGCCAAGTCCGCCAGCCGGGCAAACACGGCTTCGGCGGAATTGGCCGGCTTGGGCGCCACCAAGGCGTCGTTGCGTTCGGCCAGCGAGGCCACACGGGCAGTGACAACACTTTTGCGCGCAGCCAGTTGGCGCTGGATCTCGCTCGACTGCGCGATCCCGTTGAGCACGGCCCCAGTAATGCGGCTGGCGGAAAACGTTTCAAACAGAATCGCCCGGCTCGGGTCGAAGCGGTCTATGGCCTCCAACAAACCGACGTTGGCGTATTGCAAATAATCCTCGAATTCCATCTCCGTATACACGCGCCGCGCAAACATCTTGGCTGCCAGCATGCGCGCAAACTGCCCATAGGCGGCAATCAACTGGGCGCGCGCGCCGGCATCACGGCTGTGCGCATAATACGCCCACAACTGCCCGGTCAGCTCCGCGTCGGGCCGCAGCGGCGCCCCGGCCACGAGAGAAGGATGCAGCATCGCGCGCGTACTTAGCCGAAGGTTCCGAGCAAGGCGCGCACCACCAGGTTCCAGCCATCGATCAATACAAACATCAAGATCTTCAAAGGCAGCGAGATCGATGCCGGTGGCACCATCATCATGCCGAGCGACATGAGCGCACTCGAGACGATCAGGTCGACCAGCAGAAATGGCAGGAAAATGACAAAGCCGATCTGGAACGCCGCCCGTAATTCGGAGAGCATGAAGGCTGGAATCAGTTGCACCATGCTGATGTCATCGATGGTGGCCGGCTGGGACGCCTTAGCCAACTCGACCATCAGCGCCAGATCTTGCTCGCGCGTCTGGCGTACCATAAATTCCCGCAAGGGCGCCACGGCCTTGCCCACAGCCAGCTCGGGCGCCAGTTTGCCGCTCATGAAAGGCTGCAGGGCCTGGCCATTCATCTGTTCAAGCGCAGGCGCCATGGTAAAGAAGGTCAGGAACAAGGCCAGGCTGACGATGACGGTATTGGGCGGCGTATCCTGCATGCCCAGGGCGTGGCGCAGCATGGACAGCACGATGACGATGCGCACAAACGAGGTCATGGACATCAAAATGGCCGGTGCCAGACTGAGCACCGTCAAGCCGAGCAAAATCTTCACTGCCGACGAGAATTCACCGCCCTTGGCGGCCGCGCCCAGATTCACCTGCAAGCCCGGCATGCTCAGCGCTGGCTCGGCAGCACAAGCTGCGCCTGCCAGCAGCAAGGCGGTCAAGCCGGCACCGGCCAGCAGCAGGCGACGGCCAGTCGCGCGGGCCATCATGGCGCCTCCTTGGCCGGATTTTCCGCAGGGCTGGTGGCAATACAGGAAATGCCATGTTCGCCCTGCGCCAACAAATAATGGGTACCGGAAAACTGTACTACCGAGAGCAGTGCGCGCGGACCGAGGCGCTGGGTTTCCAGCACTTGCAGCAGGGCTGCGCGGCCGCTGGCCGGCTGGCCCAGACGCAGCTTCTTGCGGATAACCAGCACGGCGGCAATAGCCAACAGCGAGACGATCAGCACGCCCACGCCACCGGCGGCGACCGGCGAGGCGCCGCTCGCGCTATCGCGCTTGAAGGGTATGGCCGGCTGCGCCGTTTGAATCTGGGCATCCATGACTTAGACCTTGCTGGCGAGCGCCACTTCCGTCACACGCACGCCAAACTGCTCGCCCACGGCGACCAGTTGGCCGCGGCCGACGACATTGCCATTGACGACGATATCGACTGGAAAATCCACCTTGCGGTCGATGGTCAGGACATCGGTTTCTTTCAGGCGCATCAGCTGCCCCAGGGTGGTGTGGGCTTGGCCGACAACGACCGACAGGCTAACAGCGATGCTGTCGAGCAAAGCGCTATTCGCGCTCAGCAGGGTGCTGCCGCCCACGCCGCCGGCGGACAGGTCCGGCAGTTCGATCAACTGGGTTTCGCCGGCAGGGCTGGCAACTGGGGTAGAACTATTCATTTTACTGCTCCAAACGAGGTTGAATGACGAATGACCGCTTCCACAGCGACCTGATCGCCCACTTTGCCCAGATGGGCGTCAAACACTGGCTTGCCATCGAGCGTGGCCATGCCAACTGGTGCATCGAGCTCGGCGTCGAGCCGCACCACATCGCCCACCGCCAGGGACATCAGGCTGCCAAGGCTGACCTGGGCTGCGCCTATGGTCAGTTGCAAAACCACAGGCGTGCTGCCAACGGCCTGGCGGTAATCCACTGCGGCCAGCGCTGGCAGGGCTGCCTGCGCCGCCGGCTTGCCTTGCAGGGCGCGCAGGGCGGGGCCGTTCATCAGTAACTGGCAGCTGTGCTTGCCAATGCTGAGGGTGACGAGGGCGGCACCTGAGCCGCGACGCCACAGTGCCGCAGGAACTTCACCGGGCACGCGCAGGGCGGCCGGAATCGCAGCCTGGACCAGCACATCCTGCAAGGCGTCGCAGGCGCGCCGCGCTGCCGCCGGGGCGAGGCTGGACTGGCCTTCGCCCTGCGGCGCGTAACTGCCATCGGGCGCGAACAAAAGGCGTTCCAGCGTCGCGGCCAGTTCGCCCGGCACATATAACCAGGCTGCGCCCTCCCCCTTGCCGCTGCACGCAGTCCATGGGCCAGCGCCTTTGGCGGGCACGGTGTCCCAGGCGCGCTGAACCGACAGCTTGCAGGCGTCGGGTGGCACGCCCCACTGGCCGGCCCAGGACGCGACCAGCGGCGAGAACCCGCCCTCGAGCGCATCGAGGACGGAGTCGGCCAGCAGCGTAAATGGCGTTGCTTGCATTACCGATTGCCCTTCATGTCAAACAGTTGCTGGATCATGTCGTTGGCCGTGCTGATCACGTGCGAGGAGGCTTGGTAGCCGCGCTGCATGAGGATCAGATTGCCGAATTCTTCAGCCAGATCCACGTTCGAGCCTTCGCGGTGGCCCGACACGAGCGAGCCGAAGGAATCCGTGCCGGCAAAGCCGTACTGCACCTGGGCGGTTTTTTCCTTGCGAAAGGCCGCGCCACCAGCTTCGGTCAGGGCGTCCACTGCCAAGAAGTCAGCCATGGCCAGACGCGGGCCCTTGGCCGTTTGGCCGTTCGAATACTTGACCGTGACGACGCCATCAGCGCCTATGGTCTGGTCCGTTTTCACGCCAACCGCGAACCCGTCCTGGGTAACAATGTTCAGGGTGTTTGCACCGCCAAACCAGGTGACACCCTTGGAAAAATCGAGCGTGACATTGAATGGCGGCTGGGAACCGACTGTGTAGGCAAAGACCACCTTGTCAAAGCCGGGCACGGGTGAACCGCTGGCAAACTTGATATCACCAGTACCCACCACCGCTTTTGCAGCATTGGTAATATTGACCGTGTAGTTGCCGCCGCCGTTGTCGTGAAACGCAAGGTCGATCGGCTGACTAACGCCCGCAGGATCGATGACGGGAATCCCAGCGAGCGGGAAATCGGCCGGTGGAGTCGCCGGCGGCGGGATCGTTGGTGCCATCAGGTTGCCTGAAAACGTGACCGTTGACGTCGCTTTCGGATCGTTGCGCGCCAGGCCGTCCAGCGTCAGGTCGCTCAGCTTCGCACCGTCTAGCGCCTGCACATGATCGCCCTGCGAATTGACCAGCACGCCCTTGGCATCAAAATGAAAGTCGCCAGCGCGCGTATAGAGAAGTTCGTCACCGCGTTTGATGGCATAGAAGCCGTTGCCACCAATTTCCATATCGAGCGGGTTGCCGGTACCCTGGTCCAGCCCGACGCGGAAATTGATGGTCGAACCTGTCGAGGCCAGACCGGTACCGGTCCGGATCTGGTTGCCCGATCCGTCAAACCCACTGGTATGGCTGCCGCTCTGATCAAACAGATTCGCGAACTCCAGCTGTGAGCTCTTGAAACCGGGCGTATTCACATTGGCCAGGTTATTGCCGACAACGCGCAAGCCTTTGGCATGGTTAAGCAAACCCGACGTGCCGATATTGATAATGTCAAACATGATCGTTCCCTTAGCGAATAGTGATGACTTGCGACAGACTGATTTTGTCCCTGAAACCGTCGTTCTGGGTTTTGATCGTCAGCATCGGCGTCCCCGATTCCATCGTCAAGGCAGAGACAGTGCCGGTAAGCGGTACAGGGCCGCCGATGTCCACGTCCACCGTTTTCCCCAGCATACCGATCGACTGCGTCGAAGACTGCAAGGAAAGCATGTTGTCGATTTTCTCGTTCAACTGGCGGCTTTGCTCCAGGGTCGCGAATTGGGCAATCTGGGCCACGAACTCCTGGTTGTCGACCGGTTTCAAGGGATCCTGGTTGTTCAGCTGGGTGGTCAGAATCTTGAGAAAGTCCTGAATCCCGATATTGCTGGATTGGCTTGCAGTGGCGCTGCCAACTGCGGTGGCTGAGCTGATCGTCATCTTAGGTATTACCTTTCCGGACAGGCGTGCTAGAGAAGAAAGTAGGCGGCGCAGCATCGTGCCCGTCGCCCGGCAGGGAGAATAAATCGTCGTCTTGGCCCGGTGGCGCCATGCGCGCCTCCACGGCCTTGCCATTGATGGTCACAGCGGCAAGCTGCTGGCCGCTGGCGGCCAGTTCGCCCGCGAGCGCCTGGGCCACCGCTTGCAATTGGGCGCCCTCGAGGCCGGCGTCGCGAATATAAGCGTGCACACCATCGTTGGCCAGGTAGACATGCAGTAAGCGCTCTTCGAAGGTAGGCGCCTCGCCCAGTTCGGGGGCGAGATCGGGCGCATGGGCCGCTTCCGTAGCACTGGCTTCGTCCACCGATCCGGCGCCTGTGAACGCGGCCAAGGAAATGGCCGCACGTTCGGCCAGCAAGGGCGCCACCGGGCCTGGCGTGTGCAGCGCTTCGCTCGCCTGCGCAGCCAGGACCGGCGAGGAGACGCCCGCGCCACGCATCGCAATACCATTCGCAGAAGCCAAGGCAGCGACGACACGTTGCGCAGGCGGACGTAGGACGGCACTTGTGCTGCTGATGGACTTGATCGATGCCGTGGACGCCGCCGTGCCGACGGTTGGAGCGCTGTTCGCTGGCGGCGTCGCAGCACTTGCCGGCGTCGCCGCATTGACGGTACTACCAGCGCGGCCGTCCACTGGTGCACTGTGCCCTGCATCAGCACCGCTGTCAGAACGTGCCTGCGGCGTCCCAACGGGCTTGCTGCCTTGGTCCTTGCGCAAACTTGCTGCCGACGTGGCCTTGTGCGCCAGCGCGTCCGTCGGGCCGACATGCGGCGCCGCCGACGGGCTGTCGTCGGCGCTGCGCATGGTGGTATCGGGCTTGGCGCCGCTGGCGAACATGGCCTTTTCCATTTCGAACATCCAGCGATGCTGGCGCGCATCGGACTCCTGCCGCTCTATGCGCACGGGCGCCGCGCTTGCGGGCCGGCTCGCATCCAGATTAATTGCCATTGCCTGTCACTCCTGCCTGTAGGGTGTTCCATAAATCGTCAGCCTGTTTGAACTCGCCGCTCAAACGCTGCTGAATAAATTGCATTTCCATCTCGTCGCGGTGCTGCTCGGCCGCTTCCACCGCACGCTGGGCCAGCACCAACTGGGCAATGAGCGCCTCGCGCAGATTCACCAGTTCCTCCATGTGGGCGTCCAGCTCGCGGCCTTGACGCGCCAGATCGGCCATGTAGCGGTTGGCCAGCACGAAGGCCTCAACCGATTGCCCTTCGTCGTTCGCTGCCATCGTCTGCCATTGGGCGTTGGCTGTGGCCTGCAACGCTTGCAAGCGCTCGACCAGTTGCTGCTGGGCTGAGATCAGGGCATGTTGCGCCCCCAATTCCTGGCGCAAGGCATCGAGATCCCATTGACGCGTCAACAGGACCGGCTCCAATGCATAGCGAAAGCGCTGGCCGCGACTCATGCAGCCCCCGTTCCCAGCGCAGCGCGCAGGCGTGCCATGGCGTCGGCGCGCGAGGTCGATTCGAGCACCGACTGGCGCAGTACCGCGCGCACATTGGGATAGAGCTGCATGGCGCGGTCAATGGCGGCATTGCTGCCCACCTTGTAGGCACCCATATCAACCATCTGGCGATTGCGCTCGAAGGTGGACAGCAATTCCACCGTATCGCGCATCAAATCCTGGTCGTTCTCGCTGACCAGTTCAGAGGCCAGGCGGCTGGTGCTTTGCAGGACATCGATGGCCGGGAAATGCGCTTCATGGGCCAGATCGCGCGAGAGCATGATGTGGCCATCAAGGGTGGCGCGCACGATGTCTGAAATCGGCTCATTGAAGTCGTCGCCTTCGACCAGTACCGTGTAGAGCGCCGTGATGGAGCCGCCCGAGTCGGTCGTGCCGCAGCGTTCGCACAGGGCTGGAATGTCGGCGAAGACCGAAGGCGTGTAACCACGCGCGGTTGGTGGCTCACCGGCGGCCAGGCCGATTTCGCGGCGCGCCATGGCAAAGCGGGTGATCGAATCCATCATCAGCAGCACTTGCTGGCCCTGATCGCGGAACGATTCGGCAATCGCCGTGGCCGCGTGCGCGGCGCGTGTGCGCGCCAGCGCCGGCTGGTCCGAGGTAGCCACCACCACCACGCTGCGTTTCAAGCCTTCGGTGCCAAGGTGCTTTTCCACGAATTCGCGCACCTCGCGACCACGCTCGCCGATCAGGGCAATGACGTTGACATCGGCTTTGACGTCGCGCGCCAGCATGCCCAGCAAGGTACTCTTGCCAACCCCGCTGCCGGCGAAAATACCCATACGCTGACCGCGTCCCAAGGGCAGCAAGGTATCGATGGCGCGCACGCCGCTTTCCAGCAGCTGCGTAATGCGCGGCCGCGTCAGTGGATTGATCGGCTCGGCCGACAAATGACGCGTGGCGCTGGTGCGAGGGGCAGGCAGTCCATCGAGGGGCTGACCGAATGCATCGATCACGCGACCCAGCAAGGCATGACCTACCCCAACGCCAGCCTGGCGCCCGGTGGCCAGGATGTCGTTGCCGGCACCAATGCCGCGCAGTTCACCATAAGGCATCAAGATCACGCGTCCTGGCTTCATGCCAACCGCTTCGGCCAGCAGGCCGGTGCCGTTATCGAGCTGCACCTCGCACACTTCGCCTATCGTCACATCCGGGCCGATCGCTTCGATGCTTTGTCCAGCAATGCCCGTGACGCGGCCACGACGGCGCGTCAGCGTGGTATTGCGCACAGCAGAGAGATAGGCTTGCATACTACACCTCGTCCTGGACCGACAGGCGCTCGGCGCGAGCGGCCTTGAGCGCGGTGGCCAGCAGGTCGAGCTGGGTTTCGAAACGGGCGTCGAGCGAACCATTGGCGCTGTCGACAATGCAACCACCCAAGGTCACGCTGGTGTCAGCGCTGATGCGCAGGCCCGGTTCGGTGTCCTCATCGCCACGCAGCAAAGCCGCATCGTCCGGGTGCAGCCGCACCACCAGGTCGTCGCGCTCGCGCGTTGCCTCGCAGGTCACACGGACGGCCAACTGCACCGCTTCACGGCTGGCGCCCTGCTCCCCCATGATTTTGCAGACAGCCGCAAAAGCGATTTCCACCAGGGCGTCTTCCGCGTCATCCATCACCTTGCGGCGCGCCTGACCGATCTGAAACAGCAGCGTCTTGACACGCTCCACCTGCGACTGCAGTTGTTCGCGCGCGAGGCGTTCGCCCTTTTCGGCGCCCGCTTCCATGCCGCGCATTTCAGCGTCGGCAAAGGCATCGGTCAATTCCAGCGTCGCTTGCTGGGCCGCATCACGCAAGCGCGCAATTTCGGCATCGCGCTCCTGCAATGCCGCTTCGTGCTCAGGCGACATGGCGCTGGTCTGCTCACGCAACGCGACCTGCACAGCCGACGGCACCGGTGCTGGATCGAGCTTGGGCGCAGGTGCGCTCGTTGGCTTGGCCAGCGGTTCTGGTGCGCGCTCGGGCGCCCGGCGCAGTTGGCGCGTCAGTCCCGATACCGGCGCCGCGCGAATTATCGGGTCCATGAAAACCATCGCGTAGTTGAAGGCGCAACTGCCTGGGTGCTCACTGGCGCAGGCAGGGCACGGCTGATGGCGTCGATGAGAAATTGGTCGCGTGCTGGTGCTGCGCTCGGATTCATGTCCATGGCGTCGCGCACCAGTTTGCGGCGCGCTGGCGTCAGCAAGTCAAGCAGCTGCGGCGCCCATGGCCACTGCCCCAGCGACAGCAGCTGCGCCACAAGCGTTGCCGGTTCATGGGCCAGGACCGTCAGCACGGCGGCAGGCGAGGCTGCCATCAAGCGGGCGCGCGCATCAACAAGTGCGCCGTCATTGGCCGCAGCGGGCGCGCCGGTGACGGCGCTCTTGTCGAAGCCGAGTTCGGCCAGTTCGGCCAGGTAGTCACGCAAGAGCGCTTGGTCGTCGGCGGGCAGCTCAGCGAGGATCAATTCCTGGTCGCGCGCGGCCAGGCTGTAAAGGGCAACAGCGGCCTGCCGGTGGCCGCTCACTTGCGCACTCCCGTGATGCGATCATCGGTGACAGGCTTGGCGATCCAGCCGCGCACTTCCAGCAGCATTTTCTGGCGGGCGGCATCGTCGAGCAGCGCGACCGGCACCACGCGACGCGGACGCGACGCATACGCCAGGGCCGCGACGCAGAAGGCCACCAACAGGCCAAGCAGTACCCAGATCACCACCTTGACCGAAGCCGGGTCAGGCACGGCGCGCGTAGGCGTGGCTGCGCTGGAGGACAGTGTACTGTCCGACGTGGCCATTGGGATGTTGACAACCGGCGCTGCCGATACCAGGCGGTCCATGGAATTGACCACGATGGCGTCGCCGCGTTGCACATTAAAGCCAACAGCCAGCGATACCACCTCCTTGAGCTGGTCGAGCTGGGCGTCGCTCAGCGTCTGCTTGACCACCACCGAGACGGTCATGCGGCGCACCGTGCCACCAGCAATGGCCAATTGCTCCACGCGGCGCCCCACCTGGTAGTCCGACTCGCTGCTGCTGTTGCTGACGCTATCGGGTTTGGCACCACCAGCCAGGGCTGCGTTGTCGGTATCGCGCGAGGAGAATTTTTCGCGCACGACCACGCCAGTCGGGCTGCCATCCTTGTTGGCGCCTTTGGCAGGCAGCACTTCTTCGGTGGTGAGTTTGCCGCGATCGAGATTGAGCGACACGTCAACACTGGCGATGGCCTGGCCGGCGCCGAAGGTACGATCAAGGACAGCGGCGACTTTCTTGACCAGGTATTCCTCGGTACTGCGCTTGGCATCGAGCTGGGCACCGCTGGAAGCGCCGCCGTCTTCATCGCCGCTCACGCGAGTCAGCGCCACGCCATGCTGGTCGATGACGGTCACATCACCGCTGACAATGTCCGGCACCGAGGCTGCCACCAGGCGCTGGATGCCAGCGACCTGTTCGCCGCTGACCACATGGCCGGGCTTCATGGTGAGGGTGACCGAAGCTTTCGGCTTGGTCACGGCTTTCTTGAACAGACCCTGGTCCGGGATGGCCAGGTGCACGCGTGCCGACTGGACATCGTCAATCGAGAGGATGGTGCGTGTCAGTTCGCCCTGGATGGCACGCAGATAATTGACCTTCTGGACGAATTCAGTCATGCCGAAGTCGGCATTGTTGAAAACCTCAAAGCCGACCGCGCCATGCAGCGGCACGTCCTTGCCCATCAGGTTAAGACGTGTTTTGTACACCAGTTCGCGCGGCACCAGAATGGCCGTGCCGTTTTCGCCCAGCTCGTACGGCACCTTCATTTTGTCCAGTTCGGACGTCATGGAGGCAGCGTCGCGCGGCGCGACATCGGCAAAGAGCACCTGATAGTTGGGGCGATAGGCCCATACGCCCAGCGCAATCATCAGGCCGACGATGAGCACAACGCCCACGATCAGACCTGCGCGCGCGGCGCGTCCCAGGTCCGTCCAAAATTGAGATATCGATGTCACCAAAACACTCCTAGACTTGCATCCGCATTACTTCTTGATAGGCGTCGAGCAGGCGATTGCGCACCTGGGCCAGCAACTGGAAGGACAACTTGGCCTCTTCCATGCTGATCATGACGTCGTGCAGGCTCTGGCTCTCGCCAGCGACCAGCTTCTGAATACCTGTTTCCATGGTGGCCACGCTGGTATTGACCTGTCCCACCTGCTCGGTGAACCAATCGCCAAAGCCTGCGGCCGGGCCCTGCACTGTCGACGGCGCGATCAGACCATCAATTTCGACCGGTGCGCCCACTGCGGCGATAACGCCAATAGCTTCCAGACTCATTATTTACCTCCGATTTCAAGCGTGCGCGCGGCCATGGTCTTGGCGGCATTGAGTGCCGCCACGTTCGCCTCATAGGCGCGCAGCGCGGTATTCAAATTGAGCATTTCATTGGTGTGATTCACGCCAGGATAGGCCACGAAGCCCTTGGCGTCGGCGTAGGGATGGCCAGGCTCGAACACCATGCGCGCGGCCACATCCTGCGGTTCGACTGCAGCCACGCGCGCCCCACCACTGACCGCATACAACTGGCCAAACTGGTGCGAGAAGGTGAGCGGCACGGTTTGCGACACCACTTGCAGCGGCTTGTACACCTGCGAGGCACTGGTGCCTGCGGTATGCATATTGGCGATGTTGGCAGCGGTGATATCGAGGCGCATCTTCTCGACAGCCATGCCACTGGCGCTGATCTGGAAACCGGCGGTATAGTCCATCAGCGTTTCCCTTCGTTGATGGCCAGACCGATCAATTCGAGGTGACGGTTCAGGGCCTTGAGCAGCGCCTGCTGGTGCAACACCGTTTCAGACATGTCGACCATTTCCTTGTCCAGGGCGACACCATTGGACGAGGCGCTGGCGTATTCGAATGACGGCCGGTAGTTCGACAGATCGGCCAGCGATGGCGCAGCGCCACGTGCAGCGCTGTCGGCCAGACCTGCCAGGCGGCTTTCAAAACTCACGCTCACGCGCTGATAGCCGGGGGTGCTGACGTTGGCGATGTTCTGCGCGATCGCCTGCTGGCGCATGCCGGCCGCGTCGAGCGCCATGCTCAAAAGCGAAGTCGTATTGTTATCGATGATGGATATCACGTTGGCTACTCCAAGATAAATGCTATTGAACGATCAATTCAGCGTGCAAGGCACCGGCCGCCTTGACCGCGCGCAGGATCGAAATAATGTCGCGGGTATTGGTCTTCAGGCGCGCCAGCGACTGCACCAGGTCACCCACGGTATTGTTGGCAGCGACAAAGCCCGTTTCGCTGTTCTCGTCGACGCGCACGCGGCTGTTTGAGACCGGTACCGATTGCACGCCAGGCCCCGTGTGACTAACCAGCAGCGGCTGCGAGACCGAATTTTCAGTAATGATCGATACCTTCAGGTCGCCCTGCGAGACCACCACTTTCGAGATGCGCACATCGCCCCCGGAGACGATGGTGCCGGTGCGCTCGTTGATGACGACTTTGGCGCGGCGGTCCGGTTCGACCATGACGTTTTCGATCTCGGTCAGGAAGTCGGTCAAGCGCTCACGACGCGCCGCCGGCACATCGATTTCAACGCCGGACGCATCGCGTGCGATGGCCAGATTGCCGCCCACCTGGGCGTTGATGGCGCTGGCGATGCGGCTGGCCGTGGTGTAATCGGGTTCGGAAAGCACAAAGGTGACGCTGCCGCGCGCACTGCGAATGTCGTTGGCCACACCCACTTCGACGGTGGCGCCGGCGGGAATGGAAGCGACGGTCGGGTGGTTTTTCTGAATGACGTTGCCGTTCATGTCGTACTTGTAACCACCGACCGAGAGCGCCCCCTGGGCCAGGCCATAGATCTTGCCGTCCGGTCCCTTCAAGGGCGCGAGCATCAGGGTACCGCCGACCAGACTGCGCGCGTCGCCAATCGAGGTGATGGTGACATCGATTGTGTCACCGGCACGCGCGAACGGCGCCAGCGTCGCGGTGACCATGACGGCGGCCACGTTGCGGCTCTGGACATCGTCGGCGGCCAGCGTCAGGTCAAACCGGGCCAGCATGTTGGCGATCGACTGGCGGGTCGCCTTGTTGCGCGATGAGTCGCCAGTGCCTGCCAGGCCCGTGACAAGGCCGTAGCCGCTAAGCGCGTTATCGCGCCAGCCGGCCATCTTGCCGATGTCCTTGATGCGGATGGCATCGGCGGCCGTGGCGCTGACGGCCAGCGTCAACGCAAACAGAAAAGTAACAAAGTGACGCATGCGTATCAGACTCCAAACAGGGTGAGGAAGCGCTGCCACCATGCGGGGCGCTGCTTGTCAGCCAGGTCACCCTGGCCGGAATAACGAATACGCGCATTGGCAATGCGGGTCGAGAGAACAACGTTGGTATCGGATACGTCCTGTGGACGAATGCGCCCTTCAATGGCGATCTGCTGGCGCTCGTTGTTGATATCGAGGAGCTGTTCACCAGCAATCACCAGGTCGCCGTTTTCGCCGATGGACTTGATCGTCACCGTGATCTGGGCCAGTACCTTGCCCTCGCGCGCGGTGCGTCCGCGTCCATCGGTCTGGTTACTGGCATTGATACCGCCCTTGACGCCGCCCGCATAGTTCTTGCTGCTGCCTTGCAGGTCCAGCGATACCGCCGCATCGCGACCAGCGCTGGTGTTGGCCGTGCTGCTGGCGCTTGCGCTTTCGTAGACCATGACCGTGATCAGGTCACCAACCTGGCGCGCACGCAGATCGGACGTGAGTGCCTTGTAGGTTTTCGGGTTGTACAGGCTATCGGCACTGGCTGTGTGAGCGAAGGCCAGCAGCAGGGCGAGCCCGCAGCAAAATGATTTTTTCACGTGAATCTCTCTATTCGATTGTGACGGAGCCAGATTGGGTGACACGTCCGGAGACGACTTCGTTGCCGCCGCTGGGGCGTACTGCCAGCGTTTGTCCCGGCCCGGCATCGGCCATTGCAATGGCGCTCGTTTCGATGCCGATCTGGCCGCTGCGGATCAACAGTTTGACTTGGTCGCCACGCAGGATCATATTGCCACCTGCCAGCGCTGCAGCACCGAGCACCTGCCCCGGCTTGAGCGCTTGAAGCACCCGAAAGCGCGCCAGCGGCGCATCGGTGGACAGCGCCACGGTACCTGTGACATCGGCCGGTTTGATGGCGAAATCCTGCGGTCCGGCCCAGGCGCCCTGCTCCATTGCATGCAAGGCGACATAGGCTGGTTGCTGGACCTGCGCCGACATTGGCACGACCACGCTGCGATAGACGGCGCCATCGACCAGCACATCGAGCCACAGCGCCACGTGTGGGGCCAGGGCCGGCGTGCGCAGCGCACGCGCGCGTAGCTGCACGGCGCCACCCGGCACCTCGACATCGGACACCGGGCCTGCCAGTTTCAAGGTTAAATCGCGCCGCGCGCCGGCAAACTCCTGGCGAATGGCGGCCATGGCCGCCTCCGCCAAGTCGTCGGCCTTGACCGTTTGCGCCTGCGTGCGCACGGCAACTGCTGTGGCGCCGCTCCATACCAAGGCTGCCTGGGTGCCGCCCGCATGGCGCCGGATGGCCTGCTCGATCTGAGCGCGCGTTAAGCGTTCCACATAGCCGACGCGTGGCGACTGGGCCAATTCGATATGCGCAAGCGTACTGGCGGCGTCGCCCTGGATCGTCGCGACATCGGCCAGCGCGATACGGGCGTGGTCGACCAGCGCATTGGCACGCAGTTCCAGCGTGACGCTGGAAGGACCATTTTGCTGCGCGAAGGCGAACACTGGCCAGAGCGCACAGGCGCTCAATAGCAACGATCGGGAAAACATGTCAGGGATTATTTGCGCAGATTGTTGCTCATAGCGAGCATTTCATCGGATGCCTGAATGACTTTGACGCTCGATTCATAAGCACGCTGCGCCACCATCAGATCAACCATTTCTTCGACCAGATTGACGTTGGACGCTTCCACATAGCCCTGCGCCAGCGCGCCGACACCGTCTTCGCCTGCGCGACCGGAAATCGGTTCGCCGGAACGCTCAGTGGACTTGTACAGATTGCCGCCCAATGCCGACAAGCCGCTGGTATCGGAAAAGCGCACCAGATCGATACGGCCAACTTCGGTGGCCTCGCTTTGATCGCGATGACGAACCATGACAGTACCATCGGCCTTAATGGTGATTTCACGCGCGTCGCTACCGATATGGATCGAGGGCTTAAGGGCATAACCGCCGCTGGCAGCGAGGAAGCCGTCCTTATCGACCGTGAGGGTGCCACCACGGGTATAGGCGGGTGCGCCATCCTGGGCCACCACTTCGAGGAAACCGTCGCCGCGAATGGCGAGGTCCATGGGCGCATCGGTTTTTTTCAATTCACCGGCGAGGAAAGACTTGAAAATGGTGGACACGCCCACGCCGCTGCCCTGCATGCGCTGACCGCCGCCGGCATCGAGGGACGCGGCCGAACCGGCCAGGTCGCGATAGACCAGATCTTCAAAACTGACGCGGCCCTTCTTGAAGCCGGGGGTATTCACGTTGGCCAGATTATTGGCAATCGTATCGACGCCTTTTTGCTGCATGTGCATACCGGTGGCGGCGATGTAAAGCGAGTCATTCATGTTCAAAAATCTCCGAGCTTGCGAATTGTCTTTTCCAGTAAATCGTCATAGCCCTGCACGACTTTCTGTAGGGATTCGAAATGGCGCACGGTTTCCGTCATGCGGACCATTTCTTGTGGTGTGCTCACGTTCGAGCCTTCCAGAAAACCGACGCGCAGGGTGGCGCTGGCGCGAGCGTCCTGGGTTTGGGCTGTGCCGGCCTGGTACATGGCCGCGCCGTTCGGAATCAGCATCTCCGGCTTGGCGAAATTAACAACTTTCAGGCGCCCGACGATGCGGCCGTCCTGGGTGATGTCGCCGTTACTAGCAATCGAAAACGGAGTGTTGGTAAGTCGAATCTCACCACCGACACCCATGACGGGCAGGTCCTGACCGACAACGAGCCGGCCTTGAACGTCTGTACGCAGGCTGCCCTGCCGGGTGTAAAGACTGCCGGTTGGCGACTGGACTTCAAAGAAGCCAGGGCCTTCGATGGCCACATCCTGGAAATTGCCAGTTGGGCGCAAAGAGCCAGCCGAAGGGTCAATACCGCCGTGCGTAGCGCTCGGTGCAGGGACCATGACAGGGGTCACCTGCCCCATCAAACCCTGCTGCATTTGAACGGAGAACGAAGGTGTTGTAGGGATTTGGCGCTTGAACCCAGGTGTTAGCGCATTGGCCGTGTTATGGCTGATGCTCTCCATCCTGGCAATGTCAGCCTGCATGCCGATGGAGGCTATTGACATGATATCCATACAATTTCCTCAGGTTCCAGCCCCTTAATCCCGAGGCAATAAAAACGTAAGGACGGATAGTAGCATCAAGGGAACGTTAATTGAACAGAAAACATTCGACTTTTTTACAATCAGAGGGAACTTTCTAAACAAATCTAGACATCTTCGGAGGGGCGGGGGCTGTTTTGAGGGAAACGGGGGATGTGGTGGGACAACAACCAAAAGTTGCTGGACGGCATTTCAGTAAGGCAAGAAAGGATGTTGCCTTTTTACATGAAAATAAAAGCGTCACAATTCGGCGCGCAAGGTGAGCGTTCCGCGAGATTCGAGCAGCTTGCCCGCGCACGCGTGCGCAAAGAAGCGCGCGGAAAGCAGAGTGCGGGAGAGGATAAACCGTAGAGCCTGTGTCCCGCGTGTCGGCACCGTGATCGGTCCAGCGAGAGGATGGTGAGTCGGGCAATGCGGCGCGTGGAAGCTCCGTGCAAAGCTGGCAGCTAGTCGACGTCGAAGCACAGTTGGAGATGAGCGCAGGCCTGTGGCCGAATGTAGGGACTGAGCCAGTGTCTGCGGTTGAGCCGTGTCTGACTCCGTGTCAGGTATTTTGCTTCGGAAGAGCTTCCAACTCAAGATAGCGTCTAAATCTTGAGTCCAATCTCAATAGCAGGCTCATTTCGGAACAAGCCTGTGGAACTTTGGTTTAACGTGCTGGTTATTCCAGACGAAAATAACCTTGCTGACATCGCCGAGTTCGTCCAGCTGCTCGCTGTTTTCAGGCGTGTCCGAATATTTTAAGTAAATGGCAATGTCATTTATTACAAAGTAGGCTAAATTCCGTGACTCCGGAGGCAAAAAGTAGACCGGCCTTTCATGCTTTCTCCTCAAATTCTCCGCGGACAAATGGTCTTTATCGGCAAAATAGACGGAAAGAATCGCCGCCGTCAAATGCAGCGGCTTACCCGCTTTACCGATTTCGAACTGCCGCTCGAATTCAACCGATACCGGAAGAGTTCCAGAGTCGAGCAACACCGCCTTCAAGTTCGGCGCATATCCCACATCGCCCGCCGTTGGCACGGCAATCCACTGCACATGAAGTGCCTGTGCCAATTTTTTCTCATCCACAATTCCTACTTGGGCAATCTTTTGGATCAATGCGTCGAATCGTACTTGAGCCGTTTGAGCATCGCTTGGTGCGCTTTTCTGCGTTAGCAAGCTACTAGCAAGCGCTGGAAGGCAAAGACAAATAGCGGCAACAAGCAACGCAGGCCCTACAATCCTCTTCATTTTATCCGCCCTTCTTAGGACCGCGATTTTTAACATACTCTGCAATTTTTCTGTTGCTTTCTTCCAGTTGCGTGTTCATCAATTTCAGGGCGTCCCCGCTTAAGTTCGCGGCTCGTGCTGTTCGATTCTTCAACATTGCGGTTTCAGTGTCTAGTTCCTTTTGCCAGGTTTGGTAGGCCCCTGTTGGACCGTACCAGTCCTTTGCGAAAGACTTCGCGGCGTTGCTTTCCCAAGACTCTCGATAGGTCTTCGAACTACCGCCCGTCGTTGTCGAGGGATCGTTCGGGTGCTCCCATTCGCCAAACTGTTTTCCTATGGCATCTAGCATCTTTACTTTACCGGATACTCTGGTTTCCTTGGAATATCGAGAATATGCTTCTGCGTAATCGGCAGCATGGTCTCCCATGCGTCCCTCGGCTATATCAACGCCCAAAGTTGCCTTTACAGCTTCAGACAAAGAAAACTCGCTCATCGTCGCGGCGGCTTCTGTCCGCTGCCCAAATCTGATCGTATAGTCATAAATATTGCGCTTGTAGTCACTATAGCCTAAGAGCTTTCTGTCATTTCCATACATGGTGATGGATTCAGGATGAAGCGATGAATTCGATTGGAATACATAGTGACCTATTTCATGTGCCAATGTCAGCGCGAAAGCTTCTGCTGTTTTCTCTATCCCTTTGTCGCCAATGTTGATGAAAATTCTATTCTTTTCAGGTTCGAAATCCGTCTTCTGCTTCGGGTCGTCTGTTAATACGACTCTGCCCAGAATACCGTCAATTTTCGTCGTTGTGAAATCCTTGATGGATTTCACAAGTGGCTTGCTACTATTTAGGTAATCGTCTACTTCATCGCCAACGCCGGCACGCAATTTTCCAGATTCCTTATCGTATTCGATGTTAAGCGTCCCAATTTTGGCCTTCAATTTCTCCGCGATGTCAGTTGACACGGATGGATTTACCTTTGAACCCTCTGCCTTGTCGTTAAAAGTTGTCGGTTCGCTTTCAATATCGGAAGGCGCAGGTTTAGTTGGAATGCTAGCTGCCTGAATTGACGAGATCACAGAAGACGCAAGGGCATTTCCAAATGAATCCGCTGCAATACGGGCTAACTCGATTTTCCCACCCCGAACGATCGACGAGGAAACACCACCGGCAAAGTTCGAGATCGTTTCAGTTCCGATCCTGCCGATAAACTTCCCAAAGGCTGAATTGTTCAGTTCACCCTGCACGCCTTGCTGAACAGCTGAGGCGACGGCAGATGCCGCAACACCACGCCAGCTAAAATGATCCTGCAAGCCGGTGGTGACCGCGATTCCTTGAGTAAGAGCGTTGCTAATTGCCGCGCGCGCGACAGCGGCGCCGGTACCGCTGGCACCCAATGCCGTTCCATGTGCGAGTTCACCAACGCCTGCCGTCACCGCGCCACCCAGTGCCGCCATGCCCACGGCTTTCCAACTAAAGCTGTCCTGGGTTCCAATGGCCATGCCAACAACCTGGCTGGCAACCGATCCCACTGCAGCCCCGAATGCGGCCGACAGCACAGGCCCCATGTAGGAGGCGGCAGCGCCGGCCGTCAAGTAGGTTACAACGACCGCGACGATCACGACAATGATCTGGCCGATAATGCCGCAGCCATGTTTGCCTGGAGGCGGAGGCATGACGGTTGGCGTAGTATCCCCAATCACCTCGGCGGCGCTGTACGGCTTGAACGTGCCGTAGCTGCTGTTCACCGTATTCGCCCGCGTCGGCAAGGTCAGCATCTGCCCCTTGGTCAATTGCACATTGCCCTGCAAGCCATTGGCGTCGCTGATCAAGTACCACAGCGCGCTATTGCCCCACACCGCCTGCGCGATCGAGGATGGTGTCTCACCAGTCACCTGCACCGCGTAGTTCTGCGGCGCCGCCGAGTAGCTGCTTGACGATGCTGGCTGGTAGACGTCGGCAAAGCCCATCTCCTTGCCATAGCTTTGCTGGTTCATACCCAGCATCTCGCCATTGGCCACCAGCGCGTAGGTCTTTCCAGCACATTGGGATCCTAAGCTTAGAATTCCACGTGGACAAGTTGTCGCGGCCGCTTCTATAGTGTCACCTAAATACTAGTGACTCCAGCGTAACTGGACTGGCCACAGTTAGGCCGCAAATGTAATCACACTGGCTCACCTTCGGGTGGGCCTTTCTGCGTTCGCGAGTGGACCCGATAAGCTCATGGAGCGGCGTAACCGTCGCACAGGAAGGACAGAGAAAGCGCGGATCTGGGAAGTGACGGACAGAACGGTCAGGACCTGGATTGGGGAGGCGGTTGCCGCCGCTGCTGCTGACGGTGTGACGTTCTCTGTTCCGGTCACACCACATACGTTCCGCCATTCCTATGCGATGCACATGCTGTATGCCGGTATACCGCTGAAAGTTCTGCAAAGCCTGATGGGACATAAGTCCATCAGTTCAACGGAAGTCTACACGAAGGTTTTTGCGCTGGATGTGGCTGCCCGGCACCGGGTGCAGTTTGCGATGCCGGAGTCTGATGCGGTTGCGATGCTGAAACAATTATCCTGAGAATAAATGCCTTGGCCTTTATATGGAAATGTGGAACTGAGTGGATATGCTGTTTTTGTCTGTTAAACAGAGAAGCTGGCTGTTATCCACTGAGAAGCGAACGAAACAGTCGGGAAAATCTCCCATTATCGTAGAGATCCGCATTATTAATCTCAGGAGCCTGTGTAGCGTTTATAGGAAGTAGTGTTCTGTCATGATGCCTGCAAGCGGTAACGAAAACGATTTGAATATGCCTTCAGGAACAATAGAAATCTTCGTGCGGTGTTACGTTGAAGTGGAGCGGATTATGTCAGCAATGGACAGAACAACCTAATGAACACAGAACCATGATGTGGTCTGTCCTTTTACAGCCAGTAGTGCTCGCCGCAGTCGAGCGACAGGGCGAAGCCCTCGGCTGGTTGCCCTCGCCGCTGGGCTGGCGGCCGTCTATGGCCCTGCAAACGCGCCAGAAACGCCGTCGAAGCCGTGTGCGAGACACCGCGGCCGGCCGCCGGCGTTGTGGATACCTCGCGGAAAACTTGGCCCTCACTGACAGATGAGGGGCGGACGTTGACACTTGAGGGGCCGACTCACCCGGCGCGGCGTTGACAGATGAGGGGCAGGCTCGATTTCGGCCGGCGACGTGGAGCTGGCCAGCCTCGCAAATCGGCGAAAACGCCTGATTTTACGCGAGTTTCCCACAGATGATGTGGACAAGCCTGGGGATAAGTGCCCTGCGGTATTGACACTTGAGGGGCGCGACTACTGACAGATGAGGGGCGCGATCCTTGACACTTGAGGGGCAGAGTGCTGACAGATGAGGGGCGCACCTATTGACATTTGAGGGGCTGTCCACAGGCAGAAAATCCAGCATTTGCAAGGGTTTCCGCCCGTTTTTCGGCCACCGCTAACCTGTCTTTTAACCTGCTTTTAAACCAATATTTATAAACCTTGTTTTTAACCAGGGCTGCGCCCTGTGCGCGTGACCGCGCACGCCGAAGGGGGGTGCCCCCCCTTCTCGAACCCTCCCGGTCGAGTGAGCGAGGAAGCACCAGGGAACAGCACTTATATATTCTGCTTACACACGATGCCTGAAAAAACTTCCCTTGGGGTTATCCACTTATCCACGGGGATATTTTTATAATTATTTTTTTTATAGTTTTTAGATCTTCTTTTTTAGAGCGCCTTGTAGGCCTTTATCCATGCTGGTTCTAGAGAAGGTGTTGTGACAAATTGCCCTTTCAGTGTGACAAATCACCCTCAAATGACAGTCCTGTCTGTGACAAATTGCCCTTAACCCTGTGACAAATTGCCCTCAGAAGAAGCTGTTTTTTCACAAAGTTATCCCTGCTTATTGACTCTTTTTTATTTAGTGTGACAATCTAAAAACTTGTCACACTTCACATGGATCTGTCATGGCGGAAACAGCGGTTATCAATCACAAGAAACGTAAAAATAGCCCGCGAATCGTCCAGTCAAACGACCTCACTGAGGCGGCATATAGTCTCTCCCGGGATCAAAAACGTATGCTGTATCTGTTCGTTGACCAGATCAGAAAATCTGATGGCACCCTACAGGAACATGACGGTATCTGCGAGATCCATGTTGCTAAATATGCTGAAATATTCGGATTGACCTCTGCGGAAGCCAGTAAGGATATACGGCAGGCATTGAAGAGTTTCGCGGGGAAGGAAGTGGTTTTTTATCGCCCTGAAGAGGATGCCGGCGATGAAAAAGGCTATGAATCTTTTCCTTGGTTTATCAAACGTGCGCACAGTCCATCCAGAGGGCTTTACAGTGTACATATCAACCCATATCTCATTCCCTTCTTTATCGGGTTACAGAACCGGTTTACGCAGTTTCGGCTTAGTGAAACAAAAGAAATCACCAATCCGTATGCCATGCGTTTATACGAATCCCTGTGTCAGTATCGTAAGCCGGATGGCTCAGGCATCGTCTCTCTGAAAATCGACTGGATCATAGAGCGTTACCAGCTGCCTCAAAGTTACCAGCGTATGCCTGACTTCCGCCGCCGCTTCCTGCAGGTCTGTGTTAATGAGATCAACAGCAGAACTCCAATGCGCCTCTCATACATTGAGAAAAAGAAAGGCCGCCAGACGACTCATATCGTATTTTCCTTCCGCGATATCACTTCCATGACGACAGGATAGTCTGAGGGTTATCTGTCACAGATTTGAGGGTGGTTCGTCACATTTGTTCTGACCTACTGAGGGTAATTTGTCACAGTTTTGCTGTTTCCTTCAGCCTGCATGGATTTTCTCATACTTTTTGAACTGTAATTTTTAAGGAAGCCAAATTTGAGGGCAGTTTGTCACAGTTGATTTCCTTCTCTTTCCCTTCGTCATGTGACTTGATATCGGGGGTTAGTTCGTCATCATTGATGAGGGTTGATTATCACAGTTTATTACTCTGAATTGGCTATCCGCGTGTGTACCTCTACCTGGAGTTTTTCCCACGGTGGATATTTCTTCTTGCGCTGAGCGTAAGAGCTATCTGACAGAACAGTTCTTCTTTGCTTCCTCGCCAGTTCGCTCGCTATGCTCGGTTACACGGCTGCGGCGAGCGCTAGTGATAATAAGTGACTGAGGTATGTGCTCTTCTTATCTCCTTTTGTAGTGTTGCTCTTATTTTAAACAACTTTGCGGTTTTTTGATGACTTTGCGATTTTGTTGTTGCTTTGCAGTAAATTGCAAGATTTAATAAAAAAACGCAAAGCAATGATTAAAGGATGTTCAGAATGAAACTCATGGAAACACTTAACCAGTGCATAAACGCTGGTCATGAAATGACGAAGGCTATCGCCATTGCACAGTTTAATGATGACAGCCCGGAAGCGAGGAAAATAACCCGGCGCTGGAGAATAGGTGAAGCAGCGGATTTAGTTGGGGTTTCTTCTCAGGCTATCAGAGATGCCGAGAAAGCAGGGCGACTACCGCACCCGGATATGGAAATTCGAGGACGGGTTGAGCAACGTGTTGGTTATACAATTGAACAAATTAATCATATGCGTGATGTGTTTGGTACGCGATTGCGACGTGCTGAAGACGTATTTCCACCGGTGATCGGGGTTGCTGCCCATAAAGGAGGCGTTTACAAAACCTCAGTTTCTGTTCATCTTGCTCAGGATCTGGCTCTGAAGGGGCTACGTGTTTTGCTCGTGGAAGGTAACGACCCCCAGGGAACAGCCTCAATGTATCACGGATGGGTACCAGATCTTCATATTCATGCAGAAGACACTCTCCTGCCTTTCTATCTTGGGGAAAAGGACGATGTCACTTATGCAATAAAGCCCACTTGCTGGCCGGGGCTTGACATTATTCCTTCCTGTCTGGCTCTGCACCGTATTGAAACTGAGTTAATGGGCAAATTTGATGAAGGTAAACTGCCCACCGATCCACACCTGATGCTCCGACTGGCCATTGAAACTGTTGCTCATGACTATGATGTCATAGTTATTGACAGCGCGCCTAACCTGGGTATCGGCACGATTAATGTCGTATGTGCTGGGGAAAG